>JAABUW010000155.1_pt1 | contig 144012 bp, 253 predicted proteins | sample 5560081 | NCBI WGS metagenome assembly JAABUW01 (sample SAMN10711882, study PRJNA513363) | rock metagenome | isolation source: Antarctica rocks | place: Antarctica: Victoria Land, Knobhead sud
CCCTACAAGCAATGCCCGCCCCGTCTGCAGCGCGCTCAGGCTCAGGCCCCCTGCGTGCGCTGAGGTGGTGGTGACATGGCAGATCTGAGCTGCAGGGTTTAGTCGTGGTGGGGCATTTGCGCGAGACGCGAGCGACTTATCCTGGGTGACTAACCCTAATCCAGTATGGACTAGAGGTAATCAACTAAGGTTGAGATGCGGATGACGGGGGGAGATGCGAATATGCCGCCACTGAGAGCTTGGCACGATGCGCCGCTGCCCGCGGCTGCCGCCGGCGTCGCAGCCGGTGCCGCCAGAGCGGCGGCTTCCGCCGCAGGCAGCACGCCAGTGGAGGTTGCCGCTGCCGCGACCATGGCCGCCGCCAGCGACCTTACCTTACCTTACCTTACCTTACCTTACCTTATTGCGGAGCGGCACTTCTGCAGAACTTTGCGCACGGCAGCGGAGCTCGCCGGCGCCAAGCGGAAGCGACTGGCCCGCGGCGTCAGAGCGGGCCGCGGCGAACACGATGCGCCATTCTACGATGCGGAGTGCCAGGCGGCAAAGAGCCAATTGCGCCGTCTGATCCGCAGCCGCCCCCACCGCGGCGCCGACTGCGCTCGAGCTGAGAGCCAGTATCACAGCCTCGTGCGGAGGAAGAAGCGCGCGTGGCAACGCCAGCAGTTACATGAGCTACTGGACCAGCTGTACAGGGAGCCACGCTGCTTTTGGCAGCGTGTCAACCGCCAGCTCACCAGCATGCCGCGGCAGATGCAGGACCCCGCGGCAGGAGGTGCTGACCGCCCTTCACAAGATGCAGAATGGGCGAGCCAGCGGCAATTCCGAATTCTCTTCTGAGTTCTTGCGATACGCTAAGGCGCCACGCGAGGAGGCAGCCGACGACGGCACCCCGCCGCCGCACCTGCTCGCTGGCCCGCTGGCACAGCTGCTGAACACCGCCTGCCACACAGGCTGCATCCCAGAGGCGTGGACCACCTCCCTCATCACGCCGCTGCTGAAGAAGGGCGATCCCTTTGACACTGCCAACTACCGGCCCGTCGCAGTCGGCGCGCCGATGGTCCGGCTCTATGCTGCCGTCCTCAACGCGCGGCTGATGGACTTTCTGGAGGAGGGCCGACTACGCGCTCCCACCCAGGCGGGCTTCAGGCCGCAGCTGTCCATCAAGCACCACCTCTTCGCGCTGCAGCACATCATCGACAGGCGCATTCACCGCGCGGCCAGAAGAAGCCCCTCTACTGCTGCTTCGTGGATCTCACAGCCGCCTACGACTGCGTCCAGCGCCCGCTGATGTGGGAAGCGTTGCGTCGGTACGGCATCCACGGCCGCATGCTGACGGCTTTCCAGTCTCTGTACGCCGACACCCACATCGCGATGAAGGTTGCGGGCCGCATCGGCATCAGCCTGCCCTCCCTCATTGGCGCCCGCCAGGGCTGCCCGGGCACGTGCTGGCTCTGATGCGCTGGCGCGGTGCGGGCGGCAGCTCGTGCCCCAGCCTGTGGCACTCTCGCCGCAGCCCCCACACCCAGTTCCTAGTACTGGCGATGGGTTTCCCGCACGCCGCGGCAGCAGGTGCGCCTGCGGATCTTCCGGCAGCGGCACTCGGCGCGGCGCATCGGCAGCTATCTACGGTTTCGACTTGGCTGCAGCACACTGCCAGTGGTGATGGGCAGGCGGGACCACACGCCCAGGCACCGGCGGCACTGCCAGCAGTGCGACGCCGCAGTGGTGGGCGACGAGCGGCACATGATTTTTGAGTGCCCAGCAGTACAGCACATTCGCGATCAGAATCCGGACTTTTCTGGGACGGTCAATGCATGCGTGAGTTCGTCAACCAGGCAGACCAGGTTGCTGTGATGGACTTCATCGTTGAGTTTCGTTCAGATTAGCATATTAGCAGATTAGCTTAGCAGTTGTTGGCACCCCTTTAGCCCCTCAGGCGGTTGACAATATCTCTCTCTGTGCAAGGGAAGCGCGCTCGCAGATCATTCCCTTACTGCCTGCAGCCTATCAGCGATCAGTCCGTGGGATTAGTAGAAATCCGACAACGGCGCGAAGCGGCGCGGACGGCTGGCGCTGCGGGCGTGGATCACTCCTGCAAGTGTTCTGCCTTGGATCCACCGGTGCGCGCAGCGAGACGTGCTGTGGCTGATCAGTCTGATTCTCAAGAGGCTGCGTCACTATGCACTAATCCAATGTGCATCCTGTCGGTCCAATCCGTATCGGTCCTGGACTCGTTGCTGCCTAAGTGATGCACTCGCGGCTGGCCTCGATACAATTGGTTCAAAGCTTGAAACCTCGAAACTCATGATCGCAGCCCTCGGGCCCTGGACAGCGCGCACGCCGCCGACGGCGCGACAAGAAAGAGCCACGAGGCTTCCGGCATGTAGCCGGGCAGCGGTGAGAAAACCCCTGTAGATGGTGCAACAAAAGGGGCCGGGAGCCGGCTCCGGCGCGGCCGGCGGCCTCAACGAGGCGCTTGCGGCGGCGACGTCTGCCATCTCGCGCGCCAAGGCGGTCACCAGCAGCATGCCACGCACGGCGGGTGATGCAGCTGCGCCACCCACGGCCGACAAGCAGTCGCCGGCCAACGGCATGGGCGCCAGCCACCGGGCCGTCGACGGCATTTTGGCGGACCTCAGCATCGGCGGCAAGCACCCGGCGCCGGGCTCGCCTGCCAATGGCGCCGCCGCAGTCGCTGCTGACGGCGCCAAGCAGCGCAGCAGCCGGAAGCCCAAAAGTGCACGGTGGCGCGGCGGCGGCGGCGGCGGCCGCCGGCGCGGCGACCCGGAAACCTCCGATGAGGAGGAGGACGAGACGGGCCTCGGGTCGGTGGCTAACGAGGCGGCCACGATGTGCCGGGAGGCCCTGCAGCGACTGCAGCGCGAGGCGCTGTGGGACGGTGCGGCGCTTACCAGCCTGAACCAGGCCTTCGCCGGCATCGTGCAGGCAAGTCCCCCACTTGTGCTGACCACAGGCTCTTGTCGCTTAGCGTTCGTGATCCGCACATTGTGAATCTGGGCACCTTGGTGATGAGCGGCAAGGAATGCGTGGAGCTGTGTCTGCTCATGCAGCATGTATCATGCATGTCTGCAAGCAATAACTTGATGCCAGTTTGCAGGAGTAATACATGTTCCTGAGCATCATTCTCTAGGAGCAAAGGATCGTTAGCACAGCCATGTTTGCGAACCTCACTGACACGAACCCGTAAAGCTGCAGAGGAGATGCGCTCGCAGGCGGACGCCAGAGACTTGGCCTAAGAAATACGACTCTTTGGGCATTGTTGTAATCCTGTGTGTTCCTGCAGACAGAGACGCCCTCGCCAGCGAATGCCGTGCTGCATGCAAATATGCTGCGGCAGCTGCACAATCAATCATACGCCGCAACGCATCCATGTAGAGTATCTCAATCTTCAAGCTCACTACAATGCACTTACACCCGCGCAGAGGCAGACGCCGTTGCCGACGGACGCCGCGTCGCGCATCGACTCGCTGTGGCGGCGACTCAGTTTTACCGGAAGGCACTCATTGACAAGTGCTCATTCATCTCACTGTCGTTCTTTTGCTCACGCAGCGGGAGACGCCCTCGCCTGCGGATGCCGCGGTGCGCGTCGACATGCTGCGGCGGCTGGGGGACCTCATCCGGCCGGACGTGTTGGGCTTCTGTGGCTTGTTCGTTGAACCGTACGGGCTGGGGACTGGGGACATGTGTTGATTGCGGAAGGAGCTGGAGGGCTCTGGTATCGACGTGTGGTGGAGGAGCTTTGGCTGACATGTCGCAGACGCTACGTGCACTCTGTTTGCAGGTACGGCTCCTTCGTTAGCGGCCTGTACTCCCCGGAAGGCGACTTGGACGTGTCCATCGAGGGCGAGCTGGACTATGGGTGCGCATTTCATTTAAATACAAGGTTTCGCTGCATCCATTCCTTCTGTAATCCCCGGAGGGCGACCCGACGTGTCCGATTCGAGGGGGAGCTGGACTGAGGGTGCGTGGAGCCCTCCCTCTTTCTGTTCAGGGGTTTGGAAATGTATACGTACGCACGTGTCATGAGGCTCAAGCCTTCCTTAGTGTTTGGTCCTCCCTTGTCTTGTACTGTCAGACCCCACTGATGACAGTGGGTGACAATGGCCTTTACTCAAGCCTGAACCACGTCTGCTTCAACAGAGGCTTCCCGGCACAGAGGCTAGCTTGCAGTCATGATCGACGGTGCGGTCTGATGTGCAGGGATGGGCGGCCGCGGGTGCCGGTGCACAAGACATCGACGCAGATGCGGGCCGACATGCTGCGGGTAGGATGCATTGCTCACCTCTGGCACTGATGTTTTGACCATGCTGCTCTGACATCAGGAATCGAAACTTCAGTTTGTGCTCGCGCTGGGATCCTTTTCTACACAGCATCTGTCCGGCAGCACACTTTGAACACCCTGTGGCTGTTCCCCGAGCACGCACAGCAGTAGACTTCGTGTATGGTGGCGTTTTCTGCAGGCGGTGATGAAGCTGCTGCGGAGGCACAACGCCAGCCGTGGCTTCGTCGAGACAATCCTCCACGCGCGTGTGCCCATTATCAAGTTCATGGACGGCCCCACAGGTGTGCCGTGGTGCCAGCGTCGCCAAATGCTACCTGCAGCTCACATTCGAAGCTGGGCCGTCAGGCACATCGTGCCTCACTGGTGAGGTAGCTACAGGTGTCTGACTACACCAGCCCATTGCTGAGGCTTGCAGTCGCTTGGCGCAGGCATGCCGTGCGACATGAGCGTCTCCGGCGCCGGCGCCGCCTTCAAGTGCCGCGTCCTGGGCCTGCTGTGCAAGGTGCGCAGCAGCGGCACCGCTTGCCTCGTTAGGTATACATGACGCTGACCTCCAACCATCCTTCAGCCTCCAACCATCCCTTCCTCGCTGCTGGGTCCCACTGCCAGCATGGCAGCAACTGCACACAAAAGGCGCCTGTGCTCGAACTCGAAGTTTGATCACTTGAAAAGCCCCGTATCTGGCCGTAGATTGACGAGCGTATGGCGACGCTGGTGCGGCTGATAAAGGCGTGGGCGGGGGCGCGCGGCCTCAATGACGCCTCCAATGGCACCTTCAACTCCTACGCCCTCACCCTGCTGGTGAGGCCTGTGGCCGGATGCTTCTGCTCAGCCACTCTTGGTTTGGAGGTCTCAAACTGCCCAGCACGGATGCGGATTAGCATAGGAGAACCTGCACATGAGCATGCCCCGAAAACTGCTTCTATTCAGCTGCCAAATGCTGCTGCTTGCCCTGTCCAAACTCTTACTTTGACTGTGCCGGCCCCCAGGCGGTAGGCCACCTGCAGACCGCGACGCCGCCCATCCTGCCGCCCATCTGCCAGCTGTTTGGCGTGGCGCGCGACATGCCGCCGGAGTTGCGCCCGCTGCATGCGCAGCGCGAGCCCGACGCCAGCCTGCTGCAGGTACTCACATGCAGCGTGCCGAACACAAGCAGCGTTCCGGCGAATGTGCTGAAGTGCTTGGCAAGCTGGCCTGCACCAGCTGCAGAGAAGAGAGCCACCTTGGCTACTCCTCCCCTTCCTGTCGTGTCGCTTGGCAGCCTGCTGTTTGGTGGGTTACCGCAGGCACTGATCCACAGGCACTGCACTTTCAGCACCCACAGTGCCAGCATGCAACTGCAGCACATGCGGCACATGCCACCAGCCCCACATGCCTCACTGTGTCCTGCAACCTTCAATAAAATCTGCAACTGACGCGTCGCAGGGCGCCGAGTGGGTGGCGTGGCAGCTCAAGGCAGCGGGCTTTGGCCGCGACAATGGCACGCAGCCGGCGCAGCTGCTGGCGAGCTTCTTCGCGCAGACCGCCCCCGTCATGGCGGCCTGGGAGGCCGGCACCCGGCGCTACAGGTACGCTGCTGTAATCTGCACTGCGGCTGCCATCAAAGCGACCAAGTTCAGTCAAATTGGAGGAAAGCTCGCCTCGGCCCATTCCCACATGCAAGCCACTGTCCGCCAGCGCAGCATGAGGTTTCATTCCGAAACTACCAACCGCATCAACACTATGATGTCCTCTTTTCCACAGGCGCCTGCGGCTGGACACCTGGGCGGGCCGCTGGGCGGACGCCGACTGGCCCAAGGCCTATGTCGCGGGCGTGGAGGACCCTTTCGATGCGACGGACAACCCGGGGCGCACCATCATGCGGGTCACCATTCCCCGTGTGGCGGCCGAGTTTGCGCGCGCCGCAGACGCGATGCACGGCATCCAGGCCGCCGGCGGTGACCATCCCCCTTCCTGGATGGCTGTTGCCTGGAACACATGCTGCGGTGCAGACCAGCGAAGCCTGCTGCATATCGACCCTTTTCAATGCCAGGACCTGGTTGCCGTATTGAGCAGCAATCCCGTGACCTGGCGGCAGACACCCTGCCCGGTGCAGACGTGGGTGTTGGCGCCGCTACTGGCTTGATCCCAGCCTCCCTTATCGAATTCCTCGTTGAAGGACACATTACTTCATTGAGAAGCAACCCCTGCTGTTCGGTGCAGACGTGGAGCGGGTGCTGGCGGCGCTGCTGACGCCGGCGGAGGATGTGCCCCCAGGCCCGCACGCGCAGCAGGACCGGGAACGCGCCGAGAAGCGCGCCGCCGCCCGCGGCAGCCCCATCCGCCCCGGCTTTGCCGCCCGCGGCACGGCAGGTAAAGTTCTGTTTGTTTGTGACAACCCCCTTCTGCCTTGTCTTGTCCACGCTGCCGCAGAAGGGTTTTTCTGGGAAGTGCCATTCCCCACCTCTGCTTGATGTGGTGACCATGTCTGGAACGTTGGGCTGCAGATAGCGTCAGACACGGCAATGGTTTAGGGCAGAGATAGGTTGGAAGCTCCGATTCGGCACAGACGATGAAGGAAACCTGAACATTGTGTGGCAGGCCGCGGTTCCGGCGATGGCTTCTGGGAGCGCGGCTCGCCGGCGGCGTACTCGCCCGCCATGTACTCGTCGGCTGCCGCGAGCGACGTCAGCGGCGGCGGCAGGACCAGTGGCAGCGCCGGCAACTGGCGCGCTGGGCCCACTGGCTCAGACGTCGCCCGCTGGACGGCGCCACCCGGGCAGCAGCCGCATTCGCTGCCGCCGCAGCGGCAGCCATCGTCGACGGCAGCAGAGGCCGAGCGGCAGGCCGCGAGCGGCGGCGGCGTGCCCCAGCTCATCGACGACCCCTGGAGCGGACAGGACATGCAGGGGCCACGGCCCGAGCGGCCGGCGGCGGCCGGCCGGCGGTCTGCGGATGCGGCCACGCCGGGGACGGCCGCGCCTCCGCCCACCGGTGGGCGGCAGGGCTCCATGGTGGCGGGGGCGGCGGGGCTGCCGCCCTTGCGAGGCGGCAGCAGAAACGATGAGTCGCCCGAGGAGCGGCTGCAGAATCCGCGAGAGCAGCACTCGGCGCCAGCGGGCGCGGCGCCGGCCCGTGTTGCGCCGCCGGGCTTTGCCGTCCGTAGCTTCAGCGGCGGCAGCGGCGGCGCCGGCGCAGGACAGCAGGTGCCGCCGCCGCCACAGCAGCAGAAGCAGCAGCCCCCGACATCGCGCATTCCAGCGCCACGGCGGCACGAGGCGGACGTCCGCCTGGCGGCGCGGCCGCCGCCGTCGCAGCCGTTGTTCGATCCGCAGCCGCCGCAGCCGCCGCAGCGGCTCCGGTCATACCAGCCGACGCTGCAGCCGGCGGGCTCTTTGCAGCAGCAGGCGCCGCTCCAGCCACCGGGTCTTCTGCAGCAGCAGTTGCCGCATCCACCAGGCTTTTTGCAGCAGCCGGCGCCACCGCACAGCCCGAGCCAGGGCTTGAGCCAGGGCTATAGCCCCTTCTCCCACTTCAGCGGCGTGCCAGGGTTCAGCGCACCGTCCGCTTTTGGCCAGTTCTCGAACGCTGCCGGCGGCCCGGCGGCGCCGCAGCATGCTGATCACAGGCATGGCCACGGCGCCGGCAGCTCGCCGGGGCACCCCTTCGCCCAGCAGCCGCCGCCCGCGCGGCCGCCGCAGTACCTGCCGCCGGCTGCTGCGATGCAGGCCTTGCAGCCGACGCCGCAGCAGCAGCCGCCTGGCGCCTTCCAGCGGCACCCTGGACCGCCGCCTCAGCAGCAGCAGCAGCAGCAGCAGCAGCAGCAGCAGCAGCAGCAGCGCCTGTCCATGCCTCAGGCACCTCAGCAGCCGCCTCAGCCACAGCAGCAGCGCCCACCCGCACCTCAGGCGGCTGAGCAGCCGCCTCGGGGCACGGCGCCGGTGCCTCAGCTGGGCGGGGCCGCCGCTGCCGGTTGGGCGACGGCCGGCGGCAGCCCCGGCAATGGCTTGCAAGCGGGGGCAGCGCTGCTCAGGCTGGTCCAGGGCGGCATGCCTGCCGGCGCCGGATGTGCTGCCCCTGCTCCACATGGGGCCCCTCCCGTCGGCGGCCGGGCGGCCGCGCCTGTCGGCGACCTGACCAGCGCCTTTGCCGGAGCGGCGGCGCCGGCGACAGACGCGGCGGCCATGCCAGGCGAGCCGCTGGCTGCTCGCGGCGGCAGCACGCACATGCAGTCACGGCAGAGCTCCCTGCCACCGGCGAGTGTGGCGGCGGCGCCGGCAGCGGCGCCGCCACCGAAGCATCCATCTCCGCCTGAGCAGCGACAGACACTGCCGCCAGCAGCGCCGATGCAGCGGCAGCCGTCTGGCGGCGTGCGGCCAACAGCATTCGTCATGGTGCGGCGCAACAGCTCTGGCGCGATGGAGGTCGTGAAGACTGTGTCGCGTGCATCGCCAACCGCCACGGCAGCCGCAGCTCCGCCATCCGCCGCAAGCCCGCCGGCCGGCACGCCGCCGAATCATCCATCCAACCGGCACCGCGGCAGCGGCGGCTCTCGGCGGCCCCGTCGCGGCGGCAGCGTCGGCGGCAAGGAGCAAGGGTCCACCGCCGCCACGCCAGCGGCGCGTGTGGGTGGCGAGGTGGCGCAGCGTCGCAGCAGCGGGGGCACGGTGGCATTGGGCAAGCCAGGCCGAGTTGTCTCTGCATAGGCAGCTGCGCGGCCCGGGATAGTACACCGGGAGTGCCAAGGTTTATGCGTAAAAGCTTGTGGCAAACAGATGACTGTCGGATGACTCATGTGAAAGGTTATGTCGGAATATCACCTGAGCATCAAGGAATGTCGTTCTGTTTGATCCGGTGGCCGGCTTCAGCACTCGCCGGTCCGACTTTCCGTTTGCAAATTCTGCAGTTCGTCCGGATCGTGTCGGCGGGCACCATGTCTGGCAAGCTGCTGCCTTTGGCAGCGGGTCTGCTGATCGTGTGGATTGCAGGTGCAGCCGCGCAAAACAACTCTCAGGCGATTGGCGACCTGGTGCAAATCAGTCCATGCAGCATCGGTCCCACCTACTGGTGCCAGAGCGCCGCTAACCGCGACCGCTGTGGAGTTGAGGGGCTGACAGTGGGGTGCGTGTCGCACAGAAGCACACATGACGGCACGGGCGCTTCAGAGACCTATTGCACTGCAAGCCACACATGATGCTGAAAAGAATTCGGGACTGCTTTCAAGATGAATGTGCCGACTCGAACGCAGCGTGGCTGGCTTCTCCACTCGGGTGGCGCCGAAGCAGACGGTGCCGCAATTCTGTGCCACGAATCCGAACGCCTTCAACTACAGCGGCGGACTCATAGGCGCGTTCGATTGAATACTCTCAAGCTATCTGACCTGCCGCGAGTGATGTCAGTGTGCGATTGTCGGCCGTGGCGGATTTCGATGGAACCTCCTTGAGATTGAGGTGGTGCACATGAGTTTGCCATCGTTTCTGCAGGTGCACCCACGCATCAGTTCCAGGTCTACGTCCTGGCTCTCTACTGGGCGCCGACAAGTTGCCCTGCCGGTATGTTGCAGGCGCTCGTCCAGCGTGCATGCAGTATTCCTATGCGGCGTCAAGTAGCGGTAGGAGCAGCCACCAAGGGTTGCCCTCGACTCGTACTGCAATGGTATATGTTACTGAATCTGCAGCGGGGCTTGGCACCGGCGGGTTTTGCAGCGCTTTCACACAGAAGGGCCAGCATGCGGCAACAAACTTGGTGCGGCTCGTCTGCATAACGATCTCGCTCAGCAGTGGCTGAACCCTGTTTGGAGAGCAAAGCAGTCGGGGCATATGTATTGAGACGGGGTTTTCCATCCCTACGCAGGTGCTGCACGGCCTGTGGCCTGATTTTGGACAGGTGACACCACATCCAACAAGCGGTCATAGCTGACTACACCTGAGCTCCCACCTCTGCTCGTCTGTCATTGCTCGCCATGTCGAGGGACCAACAGAGAGTAGCATTGTTGTCAGCACACGAATGACTGCGGTTGTCTCGCTGTCATAAGATCTACGACCTGCCAGGAGGCCCGCAGCAGCCGCAGCCGCCCTCCTTTGCGGGCGCCTACGTCGGCTTCCCTGAGTGGTGCACAGGCAAGCTCCACATCCTGCTGTCCTCTTCAACATCGCTCGATCAAGCATGCACCTGCGCTACCTCTGCTAGACTGTGGATGGCAGCTCCTTCTTGCTGCATCGAACAATCTCACCACAACCGCCGCCGATGGTGCAGGCCCGGAGGGTGACTTTTCGCAGTGCAGCATCAACGGCGGCCTGTGCCGCAACACCACGCCCGGCTTCAACAGCAGCTCGCCTACCTTCTCGCAGACGGACTACGAGCACTGCCTTCGCGCTCAGAACACGACGCAGTGCCTGGTATGCTTCTCGAATGCCACATGCTGTGGACGATGCTGTCGGTGGCGTCTTCCAGAACGCCTGCGTTGCTGCTGTGCAGTGCAACACTCGGTTGCCCTATTGAAGCCAAATGCAGGCCAAGAACCAAGGGTGTACATATGAGCTGTCGGTTCACGAGACTCCCCGTACCACACAGGTTTCTGACGCCACCATCAGCCGCTTCAACGAGGACTGGAAGACCTACGCGCCAGGCTATGTCGGCGCCAACAGCACCGGCGGCTATGGTGCGGCGACCTTCAGACCTTGTGCACTGGGGCTCTATTCTGAACCAGCTCACTCACTGCGTTTCGCCGGCATGGTCTGTGTGCGTGCAAATGGCACCCCATCGATGATGCGTTTCCCCGACAACATGCTCTAGTTTTTGTGCACTGCTAAGTTTTACTTTCTGTCTCAAAGGTTTCCTCGATCACGAATATTTCAAGGTAGGGTTTGCACGAGAAAGAACCGCTGCAAAGGCCTGATTAAGTGCTGATTAAGTGCACAATTAACACTTGTGCGCCTTCGCGGAACCGCTGAGGTCCAGTGTTGCACGTTTCCGTTTCCACCAATGGCTGACAAACACTGCCACTGCCCCTTGCAGCACGGCTCCTGCGTCGGCGGGCAGCTCTCGACTTCCACTGACAAGTACTTCGAGCAGAGCCTGGAGTTCACCAAGCGGTAGGTTTGATGCCACACGCAGCGTCATCTTCAGTGTCAAAGCGCCAAATCTGTCACATCTACAGCCCTAGGGGCTGATGTTGCCAGCATGGCAGCACTGATGACGCAATTTGGACTCTGCGCAGGTACACCGCGGAGGGCACCGCCGCGCAGACTGCAATTTCCGCCAACGCCGGCAACAACGTGACGCTGGCGTACCTCAACGACGCCTTCTCGGCGCCCCTGATCCGCCAGGTGAGGACGTTAGCAGCTCCCGAATTCCGCTTGCCTCGGATTTTACGTCTGCACCCTGTTCGGATTCAACCTTTGCTCCTCGAGGTAACGTTAACCCATAGGGTTTAGGGTTTCTTACCCCATAGGTCGCGGTCCGGCGCACCGCTCGGTGTCAAGGTATCAAATGTCCCCGTCTGCTGCTTTACAGGTGACGGTGCAGGGCGCCCGCATCGCCAAGAGCCAGAAGACGCGCCCTGCCAAGCGGCGCCCCACGCGGAGGCGTCCCGCCAAAAGGAGGCCGCGTCCCACAAAGAGGAGGCCCACTCGACGGAGGCCGACAAAGCGCCCCACAAAGAAGCCCAGCAAGAAGCCGGGCAAGAAACCTACAAGGAAGATCACAAAGAAGCCTTCGAAGGCACCGACCAAGGCACCAACCGCAGCCACCCTTGCGCCAACGGCAACACCGACTGCGACGCCGACCGCACCGCCGTCGCCTGCACCCACTGCAGCGCCTGTCGCGCGCCAGAAGTGAGGCGCAAGGCTTTGATGATCTCACAACCCGCATGGCAGTTGCCTCGCAGTGCTTGACGCGGTCCGCATCATGCGCCTGATACAGTTCGCCTCATGTAATAGCGCGCAGCCGCCGTGCGCGCGGGTGCAACCTGAAGTTTTCAATCCGCTGTGTACGCTTGCAGGTATGTCGCCTTCCAGTGCACCAACGACTGCAAGCTATCCGAGGTCTGGTACTGCATCGGCCGCGACGCAGACGTGAGTGCGCTCTGCCAATCTCGCATTGGCCCTTTAAGACTCTCCGAAAACTGTTTCTTCCGAAAAGAACGAGTTTGAAACGCTCCGAAAACAATCGTCATCTACTACCCTGTGGCTCTTTATGATGCACAGCAGCATCTGCGGCAGTGATGAAGGGTCGGCTGGGCAGCCTGCTTGGCATTCCAATGCGTTCTAAGGCTGTTGAATCCTCCAGGGAGATTGCAAACGCTGTGTTGCCGTTCAATTACAGGGTCGTTCAAGAATACAAGAACTTTAGCATGAGTTTGCTGCACTGCGCCTGTACTACCTACTGCGCTGAATGTTGCTGTCATCAACATATGCAGGGCTACCCCACGGGCCTCAAGGCATGCGACGTCGGCGAGCTGGTCGGCGACACTTGTGTGTCAAAGGGCTGCACAACCGTGCAGATCCCCGCGTACGCCTGATCACATCATCGCTACCCTAAGTATGGGTTTCCATGCTGCGGCGGCGGCTGCTGATTTGAATCTCAGCTCTTGCACAAGCCCAGCCTGGTGACTTGAATGTGTTGCATTTGATGACGCCCACAATTGAGCCACGAAACCATAGCCTGCTTTCAACATCTCAATGAAACCACGCTGCAAAATCTGAGGCTGCCCCGGCTCCAGGCCCATGCCGGCAAAAGCTGCTCCACCGGCACCACGTATCCGTTTGGGTCCACACGGAACGTCTTGCCTCTGCACGCATGTGGCCAGGCATCGCAAGCTGCAGACGCCGTCAAAAGTAAGCAACTGATGCGTGAAGCTTCTCTAAGGCCAACTGGCATGTAGCGGGCTTGCCAGAGTATGAGAACCTCAGCATGCACAGCCTGGTTGCCATGCAAGACCCCTGCGCTCCGACAGTATTGCAACGAGAACATGAGCGCCCCACATGGTGCCGATGTGTGCATGTCGAGTTGATCCCGGACCAAAAGTAGGGTTGCCATGGATGCAGCTCACCTTCAACGACTTGTTACAGTGGCGTCGCAGCCGGCTCTACCGGCACCACGTATCCGTTGGGATCCAAGCGGAACGTCTTGCCCCTGCGTGCACATGGCCAAGCAGCTAGGGTTTCCGGCGACACTGCTGCAGACTCCGCCAAACAACAGCGCCTATCAAAGAAAGACTGCGCTGACTGGCGCGTGGCAGACAGCCAAAGGTGTCGGAACTGATGCATGCACAACTAAATTCCCATGCAGGGTTTCTGCGTTCAAACAACGTTGCGATATAGACACTAGCACCCACCTGTTACCGGCCAGCGTGGAGATGGCGTTGCGCAGCAGCTTGACTCGGACAGGCGACATCTGCATGCCCAGTAATCTGCCCTCGCCCGCGCGGTAAAACACCTGCAGACACATCTTGTCTTTTGAAGTAGTCTCAGCGCCACGCTGCCGCACGCCTTGCAGCACGACTTTTCAATCCTCCTTGACTTTTCCTGCAATCTTGCAAACGCTTCCAGTTCAAAATTTCCAGTTCTGAATACAAAGCGAAGAAGCGATGTTGAGACTTGCCAAATGTATTCTCCTACTTGATCTTATTTTCAGCTCACCATGTACGGCAGCGTCTTGATGGACTCGCGCCCCGCCCAGTCCTTCATCTCGTCCGTGTCGATCTGCGCACGGAAACACGCACTGTTGGCTTCCATTGGTGCGAGTGCTTGAGAGGCCGTGTACCTGCGAACTCCGCCGCAGACTCTACCATACAGCACCCGCAAGGTGTTACTTTATACTGACGCCGGCGGCAGCAAGGCCTTGAGGAGCAGCTGCGTCAGCGATATAGAAAAATGCAGACTGCAATGCATGCAATGCAAAACCGCCGCCGCCATGACTCGCCCACAGCCAAGCACTGCATGCAGTGAATAAACCGCCTCCGCCGTGCATCGCCCAGACCACCCAGACAAAAACTCAACAAAAAGGAAAAGATCGTGCATTCCTTGCCTTGACAAAGGTGCACTGCTTTTTGAGCTCGGCATCCATGGCCATGCGGCACAGCTGCGGGTCGATGAGCTTGCAGCCGCCGCACCAGGGCGTGAAGCAGTCTGCGGGCATCCAGGTGGCGACACACTGGTGAGCGCATGACACCAGATGTCCGAGGATCCGCCATCAGGCAGCCAGCAACGATAAGCAGCCAGCGGCAATGCAGAATTACGATGCAGATATCTGGCACCACGGCACTGCACCTACTAGCACCACATTTGGCGCGTTGTCCACCACATCCTTGAATTCCTGCGGTCCAGGTTTCGCCGATGTGAGCAACGTTTCTGGTCTCACCATCGGTGTCACGCATCCATCCGATACGCTCAGATTCGTATGCTGCCCAATGCGGAAGGCGAGTGCAACAGCTGCTCGCCCTGAGTGCATGAGTGCAGCAGATGCGTATGCGCTTGGTGCACACGGCCTACCGCGAGCATGGGTGACGCCACGCCGCGCAAAACTCACCTTGTCGCTGTGCACGTGTACCCAGTGCTTTGACTCCGCTGTCCACCAGCCGTCCTCCGCCGCCTTCGCGGACGGCATGATCCGTGCGCCGCGGGCGGCGCCGCTCCTCCGCCGCCGGGCCGCTGCTGACGCAGCCAAGGGCAGCGCAAAAGCGCGCTGGCCGCCCCTCAACGTGGCCGCAGCTGGCACGCTAGCCGCTGCGGCGCACATGTGCGCATGTGCCGTCTGCAGATGCGCCGGACTGGGCCGGCCGTTGCTGCTTGCCCTCATGTGAGCATGCCGCCGGAATGCTGCTGTTGGTCCGCTGCCGCCGGCACACATGTGCATGAATCCCACGATCGCCCCCGTCAGCTGGAGCAGCGGTGCGACGAACGACCAGCGTTTCTTGATGAATTTCCAGCACAGCAGCCTGGTCAGGTGGGGGCAATGGATCTCCGAAAGCTAGATCGAGGTGGAGGGCCTTGGATTGGGCGCAGCTGGCGTGATTGACAACACTGAAACACAGGTTTGCAGAAATTTGCAGATCGAACAGTGCAGATTCTGTTCGATTGCTTTGCAAGGAGATCCTGTTGCAGGTGTCAGGAAGTAGGGGTCTGTAATGTGTATTAGGTACCCTAGGCGAGGTGCCTACAGGAAGTTCACTATAAACCCTGCGAAATCCACTTCATGAAGACAGTCATAGACGATTGTGAGGAGGCTTCGCCGCAGCTAGATAGGTATCTAAGATGTGGGGAGACCAGCTCACCAAAAGGGGTGCGTCGCACTTGACGCTGGATGTCAATTGTCGTCTGCCCCGCTCAAGGCAGCTCCGGATATCGGCCATCGTCAAATGCCGCCGGTGGTGGCGGCGGATGCTGCGTTACATGGGAAGGCTGGTCGCATCAAGTGGGTAGAATTCTGAATGAACCTAAATCTTACAATGATTTCCAGAGTGTAAGAACGCTCCCATTTGTCAGTATTCCAACACACACTCTGATGGCTGTGGTACAGGGGCCACACAACAAAAAGCTGCGCAAAACGGACGAATGCTGAAACCACTGGCTGAAATGACGTCCAGCCCCATCGTAGCCCACGCCCGGTCTCGATATGTACCTATGCAACAAAAAATGCCGTGTCCAGATCTATCTTCTACCTATGGGCCAGCTTCAAAAGGCGCAGGCCGGTTGCTCAGCAGGAGGCCCGGCTGGTCAGGAGAGAGCGCCGGGCCCGCTCGCTGAACAACAAAACCAGGCGCGCTATTGAGCCGGCAGCTGAACTGACACAACATCAAACCACCTTTCCTCAGCCGGCACACAATTTGCCAGAATCGGAAGCCCGGCGCGCCCGCCACAAATCCAGCTACAATGTGCCACACAAAGCGCCACCACAGCCATGGCTTGGTGTTTGCATGCGTCTCAGTCATGTTGCGAAACCACATTCCGCCCTTCTGGCCCCCCTGCGGCGGGCCCCCGCCGCAGCTGACGACGCAAGGCCACGGCGGCGGCCGTCCGCAGGGAAGCCCTGCCTCGCCCGCCGGCGCCGCCCCGCCGCTTCCTGTTATTGTCTCCGCCGATGACACAGCGCCTGGCGGCGGCCGCGGCAGCCGCTGCCGCGTGCTTGTTTCGTTTCTGATGATCCGCTGCTGCCGGCTGCGCTGCACCAAAGGCGCCTGGCCCTTTGCCGTGGCAGAGCGGGCGGCGGCAGCGCTTGCGCCAGACAACGCCGGACCTCCTCTCAATAGGAGGAGTTGCGCAGCTGAGTGTCGTCTTTCAGGGGGCTGCCGTTGAGGGCGCGCAGCGCGACGGCGGCGCCGCGCGCCATGCCCGAGGCGGGGAGGCTGGGGCGGCGCGCGCTGCCGGTGCTGCGGGCCTCCGCCACGATCTCGCGCAGCTCGCGCGCCGACTGCAGCGCCGGCTCGCTGCTGGACTTGCACGTCCGCTCGCGCTCCTGCAGAGGCGCAACAAAGGGAAGTCAGCATGTGAAGAGGTTGGGGTGCGATGGCAAGCTTGGAGTGCTTCGTAACGTGCTTCACGCTGCGGGCAGGCGGGCCGCGGCTGGCAGGCAAGACAGCTGGAGCGCCCAAGGCAGTCGTCCCTACACCAGGTCGAGGTGTCATATCCTTCGTACAGCTGCTGCTGTCTGTCTCGTACACTGCTGGCTGGATGGGCTGAAGATCGCTCGAGAGATGCTGGCTGACACAATGTACCGCCGCCCTGCTGTACTACATCTGGTCAATTCAATCGGCGATACCTGCCGTACTGTATTCCCCAGATAGGGAAGCCACCGAAGCTGCTCTATGTGCAGTCTGACAGCCGCAATTGCACGAAATGTGTCTGAAGGCTGGCGGTCCTCAGATGGGCGTTATATCGTATCAGAGTTGGGAACACTCGCTGGATACCCCACTCTCGCAATCCGCTCATGACACTGCATGGTCCAATGACCCGGCGACTTTCAATGAATCTGCTGGTGGCTGCGGCTGAGCGCCCTGCAGTAGCAGCTGTCACGTGCAAGGGGCGAGCGCCACAGGCGGAACCGCTCCCGGCTGTGCCCCCGGCATACAGAGTGCGCCCCCAAAGTGAAATGCTGTTCGTGTCCCCAAACCAAGAGATGCCCTAGTTTGGATCCGACAATGGAACGAGGAATTGAGAGGCTTTCAAGCTCGCAACGCACCAGAATGCGCGTGTTGAGCGCCGCAAGCGGCGCCGGCATGCAGGGGCGCGTCCAGGGGTGGTCCATCGCCTCCTGTAGGCTGAGCCGCCGGTGCGGGTCCGGCATCAGCAGCCGCTGCAGCAGGTCCTCGCACATTGGCGACACCTGCGCGCTAGTGTGCCGCTTCTCAGCATCGAGAGCCTAGTGTCAGCAAGGCACATGTGCGCCTGTGTGTGGGCAGGGGCGGCAGACGAATGCATCGGCAGTGAACGGCTGCAAGCGCGCTCTTCAAACCCACGCATTTATTTCAAGCGTGCAAGACCACACAGGGCACGCACCGGGTTGGGAAGGGGCAGGTAGTCGCCCGCGAGGATGCGCGGCAGCATGTAGCGCATCTTCCGCAGCGGGTCCGCCGCCTCCTCGCCCGCCGTCAGGAAGGGGAATCCGCCTGAGAAAGCGCATGGCAGATGTCAACCCTAGCTCCCAGAAGAGACTCAATGACGAAATTACAAATGTCAATGCGAGTGCTGGCGTCTCCAGTGTGCATCAGAAGTGCTCGTTGGAGATGCACCGCAGGCGCAGCTACCACACACAGTCAAATGAGAAATTGCATGCAGAAGCAAAGCCATTTGAATTGGTGGGCAGACGCACCGGCGAGAAGGACGTACAGCACCACACCGGCGCCCCACACGTCCGTCTTCTTGCCGTCATACACCAGGCAGGACAGCACCTGCGGGCACGGCCGGGCACCATTCTGTTTCATCGTTTGACAAGCTGCCTCACTGCAGACTTTCGAAGGAAGATTAGATCCCAATCCGCAGCCAGGACCTCTGCATACGCTGATGCAACGCAGATGAGCCAGCGTCAGGGGACTAGCCAATGATCATGCCGCACCTCTGGCGCCACATACTCTGGCGTGCCGCACCCGCTCTTTGACATGCTGAGCTGGTCCTCGTTCTTAGAGTACCCGCTGGAGGTGCACACAAGCCACACGTTCATGGATCGGACGACTCACACACTCTATAGCATTGCACAGGTGGCTCAAACCGGCATGAAAAACAGTGCGAGAAGGAGCTCCTTGGACAGCGAAATTTCTGTAGCGGAGGCCGGAGGACTTACAAGTCGCACAGCCGCAGGGACGGCCGGGCGCCCTGCTGCCCGCTCATCGGGTCCACGTGCAGCAGGATGTTGTCCAGCTGTGCACACGAAGCAGACGAGTGTCACGTTCGGGGGGTTATTGTGACTTCATCTGGTAAGCGTAGAGCAGTGAACAGCCTGCACCACACCGCTGCACGCGCATGAGCTCAGGTCTCGCGCAGATACAAAAACGGCTTAGATCAGCTATACGGGTAGTACACTTGCAAGCACACAGGCAAGCACCTTGACGTCGCGGTTTGCGACACCACGAGCATGGCTGTACTGCAGCGCCACCAGCAGCTGCTGCAGCAGGCGGCGGGCCTCCACCTCCGGCAGTCCACGACCCTGCGTTTCGGCAGAGGCACCGTCATAAAGCTGAACTTGCATCTGCACGCCATGCACGTCAGGGTAGCAATGTAACCAGGTGTGTGCTCCCTACTTCATCGCACCCGCTCTGCTATGTAGCCTGCCATGAACTCGGCGAGGTCACCACGGTTGCAGTAGTCCATCACGATGGCCAGGTAGTCCGGCAGCAGGAACACGTCCTGCGTGGGGCACACAGGGTCAAGCTTCGCGACATGGGCGAGCAGGATGTGCGGCCGCAGCGCGAATACATTTCGCGTGCAGGCGATTCGCGTGTTGGGAGCAGCCAACACGAGGCATCGTGCAGCGGCAGAGGCAGGGGCAAACCCGAATCTGCACGATGTGCGGGTGGCCGGCGCACAGCCGCTGGTTGAACAGCTCCTGCAAGCAAGTGGAAGGTGTGCTTTACTAAGTTTTGCTGTCTCGCACATGCCGATCAGGCTGGGCGCCGGCTTGCGGCTAGAATGTCCGTGGGCAGGTTAACCCCATACGGCATCGGGCACTCATGGTCAAGTGCATCAGGTACAAAGGAACCTCAGCCTGCAAGGGGCAGTGCTCACCCGGGTGATGGCCTGGCTAGAAAAGCCGTCGCCACGACCGATAAACTTGATGGCCACATGCTCCCCGGAGCGTGTGTCGATGGCGAGCTGCACAAAGCCGGAGGAGCCCCTGCGGTGGAAAGAATGACTGATCGAACACCTAGCAGCTGGCATCAGCGATGGGAGCGGTACTTTGCTGAGCGTCAGCAGGCTGACGTTGGTGACTGCGGTGCAGTGCAATTTTGTGAGCACGCACCTAGCAGCATCGCTGTATGCAGATCGCTAGGAAAGCTCCTGGGAACAGGATCGGTCGAGACCCGGAGGCAGACCGCCATATCAGCTTCACACTGACGCTGCTGACCGGTGTTCATGACAACGGCGGACCGCGAGCTGTACGTCCACACCACAAACACGCACCGATGGGCCATCACAACCAGCTCAGACACACCTGTTTATGTCCCGCAACCTGTGGTAGACGGGGTGGCCTGCCAGGGGGTTGCTGGGCGACGAACTGATCGCAAAGGGCGACATCACCGGCACCGTCTGACGGCCGCTGTCCGGCGCCAGCGGCTGCTGCTGCTGCTGCGATGCTGACGTGTGCCGATGCCCGCAATGGCTGCTGCACGCCGTGCTGCTGCTGTTGAAGCTGTCATCTGAGGATGCTGATGGCGCCGGCTGGGCAATGCCGCTGCCGTCGCGGGCGAGGCGAGACGCCTCGAAGGCGTTCGGCTCTGCGGCTGTCTGCCTCCTGCTATTGCTGAGGCTGCTGCCGCAAGCGGTGCGGTCCATGCGGTCGCTGCTGCGGGCGCTCAGGAACAATGCCGCCTCGTTCAGCTTTTCCGACAGCTTTGCGGTCAGCGATTTGCGTCGCGTGGTTGCGCTCGCGCTGTCTCTGCGCGCTGAGCTCCTGCGGCTGTCACGCCTCGAGGGGCTGCTGTTCATGCTGTCCGGTCGCGTCGGCCGCCTGCGGTAACGGAAATACGGGAACTAGGCTGCGGTAAGCTACCTGGAACTGGACAAGCAAGACGCCAGCCCAAACCCATTGCAGCAGCGTACGAAAGTATGTTGTCGTCTTCGTGCAGTGCTTGAGCACCTGGTGATGCTGTAGATGCATGCAAGAGCTGGCTGGCCCCGCAGCTACCAGTGAAGCCAGCAGGCAAGTAAACGAGGTGAGGACGACAGCACTCATGCTGCCTGAACATGCGTAGACGCGCGCGCAGATAGTCAGTGAGAGGCAGAAATCTCAGAGGCCGCTTGCACGGCGCGATCGGCGCCAGGCATGCGATGCTCCAAGAGCTGCGTTCGTAGCTTGGAGCCTGGGGTTTTGGCCCTGCCAAAGTCGTACGGTGTTGACCGCCAGGGCAACGGAAAAGGGCGCACCTGCTGATGTGGTCCTCCGTCACGGCGTCCTCATGCGCGCTGTCGCCCTGGACCAAGATGCCGGGGGTGGGTGGATTGGCCCACGAGTCCGTGGGAGACCCCTGCTGGTCGCCGAACAGTTCAAAGGGGCTCGTCTGGGGCTTCGGCCTGCCGAATCGCTGCATGATCGAGATTGCCATGTCCCTCTTAGCGCTGTATGTAGGCGTATGCTTGTCGAAGGACATCTGGTCATGACAAGAACTGTCGCGGAAGCGAGACATCAACGGGGGATTACCATCGGGTAGTGGGAATATCATGGCGGGAATCCGGTACTTCCCGTTGAAAAGTAATCTTATAGCAAACCTATTTGTTCAAGAAATTAAACTGACGTTTGCGAGCAAACGTGGGCATGCCTGTTGGATAGCAAAGGCTAAGGACTATCTCCCAGCAGATGATTGGGACCAGTGCACAGGCAACACGGGGGCAGGGGAACGAGTCAAATGGGAACAGCCGCAGGGCAAGGTGTTCCTCTGAAGCCTTTTGCCTTGTACTGAACGTGTGGGTCCACACAGCTTTGAATATGCAAGGCTGCAGCTGCCTGTGGCGAGCCATGGCAATTTTTCCTGCAGGGTGGGTGGCTTTCAGCCTAGAATATACGGGAAGTTGCGCTTAGATTTCCTGGTTGCAGGAAGAAGCTGAAAAGTAGCGCCCGTCTGTACTTTGGGCGTCAAGGTTTCAGCCTAAAATATAAACGGGAAGTTGCACTTATATTTCTTGGTTGCAGGAAGAAGCTGAAAAGTAGCGCCCGTTTGTACACTAGGCATGCCAATAAGTAACTTCTATGAATTCCCGGTAATTCATAGCAACCATTCATAGCAACCATTGGTCGCTGCCACTCCCAGTCTCGCATCCTCCTGCCCAACGGCGTCAGACTAGCAGCAAGGCAGGCACGGCAGGCAGGGCAGCTATCGGTCTCGGCGGAGGCAACTGTGCGGTATAGTGGTAAATGCTCTGGGCCCGCCGTTGCCGCGTCATTTCCGCTGCGCAACAGTTGCAGCTAGCACAGCTGACAACAGTCAAGGGCCTCTGCAGCACCGGCAGGATTGGTGGAAACAACGATTTGGCAATCACAGCAGCACCGGCAGCAGGGACGTTCCACTCTTGCGGGTCGTTGAGAGCAGCTTTGCTCTCGCGCGCTTCAGCTGCCGGTCGCCACATGCGCCGCGGGCAACGCAGGTATGCGGCAGTCTGCACTTACCAGGCATTCATTGCTGTCTCTGATTGGCATTGACTTCTGCACGGCATTCATCCTCGTGCACAGGTGGTGCATGGCAGCTTGTTGCAAGTCGCCCTTGCTCATTCAGACTGCCAGTCAGATCGATAGGGCTTTTATATATATGTCTGCAGCGGCATGGGCGGTTGCCGCCGCCACTTCGCTTGCCGAGATGCATTGCTCTCTGCTGCAGCCGTTTTAATCACCGTTGGCATAGTATCCTAGCTGCTGGTAGTCAACCCTGAACTGGCAGTGCCAACACCAAAGAAGGAATGTGCGTCCTTCCAATCAATCGCAACCACAGCAGCACTATCGCCGGCAATGCTGAGTGGAGGGAAAGACATGTATATCAGTTCCCTATACAAAGCAAGTTCAACTGAACGACCACTAACGAGGACGCAAAGCACTGCGAATCTTTTGCGAAACCAGGCAACAGCGCAAAGCCGACACGGCAACATGAATTCAAAAGTGCACCGCATGGTGCACCACCCCTTATAAAGACTCCAAGCCGAACTTCGTGAATCGAGCAGACAAGGTTGTCTCAATTTCGCCCTGTCGTTTCCAGCGCCAATCGCGCTGTCCACTGGCGGTTCTCTTGATTGTCGTACAACATGACGCGCGCATATGGCCTGCTGCACTTGGCGCCATGCGGCATCGCCCCTCCTGCTCATACAGCCCTGCAGCGCAGATGGCATTGTCAAGTCAGCATTAAGTGGTATGGTGTTTCCTTTTCAAAGAGGCCTGGTGTGGCACATACTGTGCGGAACCTCCACAGACTGCAGCAGGCATGTGGCATCGGGCGCGCCGCACCGTCATGGCAGCGACAACCACCGATTTCCAGCAGCAGCTGACGAAACCGGCCACTGGCGGAACACAGTGGCTTAAACAGTGCATGATGCACCGAAACGCTTTCAGGCATGTCACGAGGACAGTCACGGAGCAGATCATGGGGTGTACCGGATGATCTGCTGGCATCTGGCATTGTAGCACCCACCTGACGGCCGTCCTGCTGCCGGCCATCTCCATGCATGCTGTGTGCAGCCGGCGCGAGTGCTCCCGCGCTCGCGCCTGCCGCTGCGGTGATGAGCAGCAGGCCATGTCCTGGCGGTCTGCGGCGGGTTGGTGCAGCCGCGCCGCCGCCGCGCACTCCGCCACCAGCCGCACGAGTTTGGCCATAGTCAAGGAGTCGCATGGCGTTAGCGGCCTGGCAGGTGCGGCGACAATGGTCGCCGGAGTGGGCTCTGCCGGTGTGGAAATCGCTGCCGCCAAAGGCGGCTGCAATGGCTGCGCTTTCTGCGCCGCCTGCTGCGGCCGCGGCTGCGCGCCTGCGTTCCGGGCGGCGCCCTGCGGCTGGTGGGGCTTTGTCTGCGGCGGGGTCGCTGGAGACGGCGGGGTCGCTGGAGACGGCGGCTCGCGGGACGGCGGCTGCTGCCCCTCTGGCACCGCAGCAGCTTGCGCATTAGCTGGCAGTGCCACCGTGAAAGGTTCGCGCTGCGGCGAGGCTGCAGCGTTGGCCGTCTTGCCGCTTGGCGAGTGCCGCAGCAGGTGCAGGTGCAGCGGCGGCACGCCGCAGCGCGGCGCCGAGGCCGCCGAGGCGGGCGCCGCCACAGGGGCTGCCGCCTTGCACGCGCCGCCGGCCCCGTCCACGACGAGCCTCAGGCCGCGGGCGTACGCCGAGTCGTTGCTACAGCGCGCAAAGCTCTCGTTGACAGGTAGCTCGGACGATGCCGCGGAGGAGGCGGAGGCGGTGCGGCTGACGAGCGAGTATGTCGGGCTGCCCAGCAGCGGCACCTTTGCCAGCGCCGGATCCTCCCGCCTCTGCGCCTGGATGAGCAGCTGCGCCTGCATAAACAGCTGCTGCGGGCCGTTGCCGGCATTGCCGCCGCCGCCGCCGGCAGCAGCGACAGCAACGGATTTATCGGTGGCCCTCTCGCTGAGCCCCGCCACGAGCGGCGACTCCGGCCAGCCGACCTGCGCCGGCTGCAGCTGCGGCTGCAGCTGCGGCGCAGGCGTGCCAAAGCGCTGCCGCAGCGAGTCTAGGCTGATCAAACATGCCGAGGCTGACCGAACATGCCGTCTCACAGATGCTCTGACCATGTTGTCCCCATGCTGGCAGGTTTCGGCCGGCTGCCTTGAGCTGCTGTGGCGGGCGCTGGAGGCGAACCCCAACCGGCGCATCAGCCTGGTGGGCCTGCTGGCCCACCCCTGGGTGCAATTCGACCTGCCGCCGTCAACAGCCGCCTGCTGGCCGACGCCGCGCCGACGCTGGCTCCGAAGCAGCAGCGCGGGCCCGCACCGCCGTCGCTGGCGCTTCAGGCACCGCCCCTGTCGCTGCAGGCGCTGCTCGCCGTGCCAGTTGCGGGCGCGCTGCGACAGCAGTTTGGCGTGCCGCTGCCGGCGGCCAGAGTCGCGAAGTCTGAGCACCAGCCGGCACCTGCCGCCATCGGCACTGAGCCAGCAGAGGCGGTGCAGCTGCCAGAACCTGCAGATGCTGCGCAGCTGGACCCTGCAGCGCCGCCGGCAGACGAGCCGCACACACCCAGAGTGGCAGAACTGGCGGCGGGACCGAAGCTGGTGGAGCCGACGCCGATGTCGCCAGGCCTGCAGCTGCTGCTGGCGACGCCGAGGGTTGGCGCCCTGCGGCAGCGTTTCGGGGTGGCGACGTCGCCTCGAGACCCCTTGCTGCGCCCCGTTGTGGAGGCGTCACCTCCCGGGTCGCCCGCCGCGCCGCCCGGCTGCCAGCAGCAGGAGATACACTACAGGCTTGGTCCCTATGACACATCGCCACAATGCAGTGTCTTCAACGTGATGTGCATCACTGCAGTCGCAAGCGTAAATTTCCACTGAGCGCCAGGGCACAGCAGCAGCTGCGTATGCCAGAGAGCTCAGCAAACACGACGTTCTCCATTTGTCTGACATGGATCAGCAGCACGTTTTATGGCCCCGGCAATGAACGCCCCGGCAGAGCATACAAGACAGGAGGTATGGCATACATTTAGGGCAGCCTCACATGTGTGTGGGCTCGGACACACCTGCTGCCTGATGGCGTTCCGGTCGCCGGTGCGGATGCGCAGCAGCGTGGCCCGCGCCTTCTGCTGCGGCGGCAGGGCAGCGTCGCCCGGCCGCGAAAAAGGCGGCCCGCCGGTCAGGAGCGTGAACAGCACCGCGCCCGCCGACCATACGTCCGCCGCTGTCTGGCTGAATTCCGCTGTCTGGCCTTCGTTGAGCCGCGCATTAATGACCTGTGCCGAGAATACACGCAAAAGAGTTGCAGTTTGTCCAGGGCATCTGTGCATGTGCGCACATGCGATACAAGGCTCTGATCCAGGACGGCAGCAGTAGAGTAGCAGCCTGGACATGGCAGCGGCGGCAGAATGCTCTGGCACAAGCGTCTGTTGCATGTGTTGCTGGCGCATCACGGCGTCACCACCCATCAAATTTAAACAGGGTTTATCTGGGCATCATGCCGGCAACTTGCTTGATGCTCACCTCTGGCGCAGAGAAGGAGGGATCCTGCTCCGTGCACAGCCAGGCCGCCTCAACGCCGCCGTCCGCGCCCTGGCAGGCGCCGCCGGTGGCCGCGCTGAGCGCCGCGCTGAAGCTGTGCAGCTTGAGCGCAAGGCCCGAGGCGTCGCCCGCTGACAGACGCGCGGCGCCGTCGGCCGCCGCGCCGTGCATCAGCAGGTCCCGCGGGTGCAGGCTGCAGTGCGCCAGCCCCTGGGTGCGGCAGTAGGCCAGGCCGGTCGCCAGCTGCTGAAACAGCCGCCGCGCGGCCGCCTCCAGCGGCGGTGTGCCCTGGATCAGATAGAGGCTGTGAATTGATGACCTGTTGATCGAAAGTTTCATACAGGCCATAACCTGAAGCCTTTGCTGAAGCAGCACAGCGCCTTTGATAATGCAGGCAGGAGCATGCATTGGCCTTGGCTGTCAGCGATGGTTGAAGCACACGCAAACAATGGCACGTACATGGCCGTCTGCAGCCCTGAAGTGGAAAATAAACCCGCGCACCTGCGCCGCGGCGCCGTCAATCAGGTCCTGGAGGCTGCCGACGCCGCGGTCCATGGTGACTGCCAGCTGCTGATCCGGCCGCCATGCGACCTCCTGTACGGTGAATTGTGAACGCGAATTGCGATCGCGGGAATACATCGCGTCCACCAAAGCTCGTCAGTATGTCGGACGTGCATGACATGAATTCCGGGCTAGTACCAGCAGCTGCTGGAGATGGGGGTGCCCGCCGCACTGCTGCTGGCTGCGCAGCGCCCACAGGACCTCGTCAGCGGGAAAGCCGCCCGAGGCGCCGAGTAGTATGACGTCCGGCGGTGTGGTAGTAGCGTTGATGCTGACTCTGCGTCGTGCAGGCAGAGACGCAGCTGGAGACGGGTGGATATTGTGTAAGGGCCCCGCTGGGAGCGCCTGGTGCCGGTGCAGGTGGTATAGCAGGTACTATATGCATGGTATGAGTCAATTGAGGCGTCAATAAGCTTGCAGAAGCGACGCACGGGAAACTGCACCTCGAGTCGGAGGCTTCCTGGAGTTGCACAGCTGGCGCATCATCGGCCGTTGCACCCTCCAGCGGCTCGCTGGCTGGCAGCGGTCCGAACGTCCGTTCCGGCGGTAAGATTGGCCGCTGCTGTCGGACGACTGTCGGCTGCGGCTTAATTGTTGCAAGAGCGGCAGTACGGCTGCTGCTGCTGCTGCTGCGAACCGGCTTGCGTGCCACGACCGGCGTCAGGACTACCGCCCGTTTGACCGCGGGCGGCTTAGCGGCTTGACGAAGCTGCGGCGCCTGCGCCGCCGCTGTCAGGTGCAGCTTGGCCGCGGACCGACCGGTTTTCGCCTTGACTGCTGCGGGCCTGCGGGCCAAAATAGTAGAGGCTTAAAGCGCTTGACGTCGAGCCTGGCAATACATCCCCGTGTGCACGTATGTGAAGCTCACGTCGATCGGGTTATCCGACTCTGAGGATAGCTCCCAGAGCATGAATTGATCCATGCACGCATGTGGGCACGGATGGACGCACGTCTTTCTGGTGCTGTGCTTGAAAAGGGGCCGAGACGCGCGGCGTCGGATCGAAGTCGGTAACCCCTCAAAGAACCTGATGAGCGTGGCGACCCTTCGCGCCCTCATCACGAAGGGCGCAGTAGGTGGGTGTCCTCCCTACTGCATTGTGGTCCGAGAGATACGCCAGGGTGCAATGCTACGTCCTTCGCGGCTTGTGCTGACCGTGCTGACCGTCGATTTCACATTTGTGCCCGACGCGCTCCTGAAGTTGACAGCAACTCCATCGACTCGGGGAGACTCAAAGTCGTACTTTTCGTACTGAAACAAGGGTAATAAACAGTCGTGTCATCGTGTAGGGTTTCCGCGTCATGCTGTCGTCATGAATAGTCTTCAGCCGGCGCCAAGGCGAAGTTTTAGAGCTCGCTCCTGGGCTCGAGTTACGTTTTAACATGAGCCAGATCCATACGTGTAGCTTCCGGCCTTGCTGGGCACATTCGCTTGTCCTGTTCGCGTCTCGAAACCGTCGGATCACTTCACTGGCAGTCAGAACTGCAGTGAATGGGTGCACGTTGACCAACAGCACTGCAAGCAAACATCTAGTAGATTATATAGTACCCATCGTCTTTCAGATGGCAATCGGGTGACTTGCAACCAACATGTGCATGCGCCAGGAGCGCAGAAGGAGCAGCGTCAGGCCTTGCATCATGCACAACATAGCTTTCGGCCGTGGCGTCAGCACAGCAGCTGAAGGCTGAAGGTCTGCAAGGGGGCATCTGGCCTCATGCCGTCGACACGGTGCCGACAGCGAAGCTGTCATGCGGTGGTGAGAGCGATTTGTGCCTCGATGCTGGCGGCAGCGACAGTCTGTGCCCTTATGTTGGCACGTCTATTATGTGAGACCCATAGAATCCTCAAACATCAATCTTGACACGACACCATGCAGGCGGCGCTGGCGGCAACATGCCTGCTATGCCTCATGCGTTGCGTCCCAGCAATGGCGGCACCGCCGCGGCCTGTAAATCAGACGGCCATGAGGTGAGGCGCTGTTCAAATAGCAGATCTCGAACATCACCGTCTGTGGCTGCCGTTGCCGCTGCTGCCGCTGTCGTTGCTGCTGCCGCCAGCGCAGGATCCAGCTCACCACATATGCGTCCTTGCTGACGATACAGTCACACGCGCACAATGGGTTGGCCCTGATTCGCAGGGAGGAGGCGAGAGAGATGTTCTTGTTTGGCTACCGGGGTTACATGCAACACGCCTTCCCACGGGACGACCTGCGGCCGCTGAGCTGCCGGGGGCACGACACGCAGGGCGGCTTTGGCAACACCCTCGTGGACGTCATGGACACGCTCGTGGTGAGCTTGCTGTAGCACATCACATCTGCAGTCTTCCGGGGAGGGACACGCAACTAGACAGTGAAGGAGCAGACAGCACAGGACTGGCGATGTCCTGCATGTGGCCAGATGTGCACAGCAGTATCCTGCCGCATGTGGCTTTGAGGGTTTTGCCGGGTAGCTCATTTTGACCTGGTGCGGTCACCTGCGCGACCTAGAGCAGTGTGCATCAGCGCGAAGCCACCGATGCATTCCGCGGCATGGCAGGTCATGGGCGCGAAGGAGGAACTGCGGACGGCGGTCGCGTGGGCGGCGCACAGCCTGCACTTCGACATCGACCGCCGCGTGCACGTGTTCGAGCTCACCATCCGGGCGCTGGGCGGCCTGCTGTCGGCGCATGCGCTCATCGACGCTGATCCCTCGCTGGTTCCAGGTGGGCAAGCAGTCTCGACATCTCAGTTGGTGCCATGCAAGGGAGCAAGGGTGTGGCCTGTGACAAAGGCAAGGGGCTTGCAGGATCGCCCAGCCCACAATGCAGGTGTGTCCTGTCCTTGACAGCCATGGCAAAGAGGCGAAGCACGAGGCAGGACATCTGGGGCACGACTACATCCAGCTTTTGATTCCCTGGTCATTTGGTGAGTGGCAGGCTATGACGGGGCGCTGCTGCGGGCGGCGGTGGACCTGGGCGACCGTCTGATGCCGGCTTTCGACACGCCAACGCGCATCCCACTGTCCTGGGTGAATTTGCGGCGGGTGTGTTCTGCCTGCATCTCGCACACCCCCACTCTGAGACTGAAATGTGGCACTGCACCGCTGCCACCTTACCAGGTTCACGCCAGGTACTCGGCTCTTGCGGCGCTTCTCAGTCTGCAGCGGCACGACAGCCATTTGCACTTCTTCGGCACTTCGGTCAGTGGTACACAAAATTCTCATCTGTGCCACAGGGCATGCTGGATCGGGAGTTCTAGCAGATGTGCACCGCCTGCGCCACACTGCACTAGAGTGCAAGAGCTTCTGAGACGGCTTTGTATGACACACTTGAAGCGGCTTTTTATGACACACCTGATGTGCTTCAATCACCAGGGCGTGCTGGACGGCGAGCTTCGCCAGACGTGCACCGCCTGCGCGACGACGCTGCTGCTGGAGTTCGGCCTCCTCAGCCACCAGAGCGGCAACGCGTCCTACGGCCGCGCGGCGGCGGGCGCCGCCAAAGCGGTTTTCGCCATGCGCTCCCGGCCGCTGGGGCTGCCGGGCAACACGCTGGACTGCGACCAAAGGGCGTGGGTGCGATCGGATTCCGGCGTTGGCGCCGGCGCCGACAGCTACTACGAGTACCTGCTCAAGGTGATGTTTCAAAGAAGCAAATATTGAGGTGTAGGGTTTTAGAATGCGGTTACACTTGGGCATCGGCGCCGGCGCCGACAGCTACTACGAGTGCCTGCTCAAAGTGAGCCCTCAGCTGCTCAAGAGGGCTAGTCAGGGCCGGGTCATGGGGCCAGAGGGTTAAGAAGGTTTGGGTTCACAATGCGGGCGGCTCTCGTCCGAGCTCCTTGCAGTGGTCCAGTACACAAATGCTGAAAGCCAGCCTCTTGTCTGGCTTTCAGCCAGATCACCTAGACACACACACACATGATTCGCCTGTTCACCGTGATGCCGCACGCTACGTCATGAGTAAGCGGTGGAAATATGTCAGTCTTCTGTCGTGATGTTGATACTCTTCATACGCAGGCGTACCTGCTGTTTGGCGACGAGGACTTCCTGCGCATGTTTGCGGAGTCCTACGCGTCGGCGATGTCGGCGATGCGGCTGGTAGGCGAGGCGTCCAAGCATGGCTGGCTGGTGGACGTGCACATGGGCAGCGGCCGGCTGAGCCGCGTGTGGATCTCCTCGCTGGCCGCCTTCTGGCCCGGCATGCAGGCGCTGATTGGTGAGGAAGGAGCATCAAGACACAACTGTCAGCGTAGCTAATGGGGCGTTGATCAGAACTTGGCCGTGCAGGAAAAGGCGCAGCAGGTTGCATGTTCTCTAGCATTCACTCGTATCCGATGCACATGGTGGCATGCTGCCCGCACATCATGTTTGTGTGCCTATGCGCCAGCTTCTAGTGCCCTCCATGCTTTGCCTCATCGCAGGCCAGACGGAGCCGGCAGCAGTGCAGCACGGCAGCTGGATGGCAGCGTGGCGTCGCTTTGGCTGGCTGCCGGAGCTCTTCGACATCTCCATCGCCACACGGCACCCCATGGAAAAGGTAGGCCAAATTCGCGCAGCAGCTGGCTGTGGTATGGACTCGGTGATCCGCAGAGCACCGCTTGCTCTTGCCGCCGGGGCTGCATCATGCACTGCCACAGTGCCTCGGCTGTCTTCTTGACATGACAAACTGGCGTGCATCTTGCCGCCGCGCCCAAGACCGGACATGCTCTGAAACCATCAAAAGCTGACAACCTGCGTCGCAACAGGGCTACCCGCTGCGGCCGGAGCTCGCAGAGAGCACCTTCCTGCTGCACGCCGCCACGGGGGACCCCGCCTTCCTGGCCGCCGGCCGCGAGCTGCAGGTGCGTCGCCAGACGCGCTTACTGACCTCTGGCTTGAGGCGCTGCACCGATCAACAGGATGCAGCTTTTATCCAGCATATGCACTGTGATGCATGCGAATGGCTCCGAAGTCGGCACGGTTATTGCTGACCAGCGATGTGGTTGTCGCTTTCGACAGGACACGCTGGCCAAGAAGAACAAGGGCAAGTGCGGCTACGCCAGCGTCAGCGATGTTGCTTCCGGTGCGCCAATTTTTCCGATGCGCCGTGCCGCTTCCGCTTGATTGTTCCTTTGGCCTTCAGCTGTACCTTGTGCCGCGCATCAGGTTGCAGGGAACGTTGCATTGCATGCCATGAAGCGACATCACAGGTGCAGCCACCCACAAGCAGTGCACGTCGACTAATACTGAGGACAAGGCATGCTGCCTGCCGTCGATGCGTCGAGTGAAACTATATCGTCCCGCCAGTGCGATGGCGTTCCGATTCGCTGAGCAGGCATGCTGTAGGATGTTATGGAGATCCTCTTCCTCAGCGAATTGTCACAGCAGATGTACCTGCTGGGCGCCAACGTCTCTCAAGCCCTGCATTGCACAGGGGTGCTGGAGGACACAATGGAGAGCTTCTTCCTAAGCGAGACGTCAAAGTACCTGTTCCTGCTGGGTGCCAACGCCACGCAGCTGCCCGACTTTTACGTGCTCACCACGGAGGGCCACCTGCTGCCGCCGCTTCCGACTTCCGCCGCCCGCGGCGCCGGCCTCGGCTCAGGTGCGGCGCCAATGCTCGCAGAAGCTCAAGTCACGTGCCTGGCGCGGCACAAGCCACATGCGACCGGGAATGCACATTGGCTCACTGGAGCATGCAATGCAGCTGCCATGTGCATAGCTGCAGAGCCGTTACGGCCTGCAGGCGTCGCTACTTGGGACTCGTGTTCGGGACAACATGCCTCACGTGTTCGGGACAACATGCCTCACGTGTTGGGGACAACATGCCTCACGTGTTCGGGACAACATGCCTCACGTGTTGGGGACAACATGCCTCACCTCCAAGTTTCACGTCTGTCAATGGGCTGGTCAACTTGAAAGGACGCAGGTCATGGTACTGATATGGCCCAATACATCTTGCAGGTGTCTCTCCTGGAAAGACCAGGGGAGCAGCCAACCAGCAAGCCGGTTCCGGCAGCAGTCCTGCCAGCAATGGCACAGCGGACAACAGTGGCGACCCCAGCAAGAGCGGCGATGGCGGCAGCGCCAACAACACGAATGCAGAGGGAGCCGTGCAAAACAGCAGCAACACCAGCAGCGCTGGAGCAGCACCAGCGGCGGCAAGCAAACCAGCTGCCGACGCTACTGGCGAGGCAAAGCGGGCGCCGGTGCCGGCGGCGTGCGCCGAGCTGTGCCGGCGGCAGGGCAGCGCCGAGCGGGCGGCGGCGGCGGCGGCACTGCTCTCAGCGCTGCCGCTGCTCAATGCCCACCCCGAACACATGCGGCTACTTCGGTGAGGGCAACAGTCGTTTTGTTGCAGCCTTCTCCATGTCCGGCGAGTGCTACACGATCCGGCTTGCAATCAATACAGCCTGCACTGAATTTTGTATGGTGGAAACTGAAATGTTAGCATCACGTCCTTCTGCCTACACCCATGCCGGGACCACTGCATTTGGTGCTCCCGAGACACAGCCCTGAAGCGGGCAGGTCAACGCAGAGTTCTATCTCACGCTTCCATCTCCTTGGTGCCACAGGCACCGCCGCTGCCGGGCGTGCGTCGCTGTGCAGGCGGCGCTGGCGCGACGCATGCCGCTCGCCGCAGCGGCGGCGGCGGCGGTGGAAGACCAGCCGGGCACCTGCCCGGCGCAGCAGCCGCTCGGTGGGCGGCAGCAGGGCGGACAAAACTCCAGGCAGCGGGAGGCCCTGGAGGACAGCCCCCGCATCGTGCGGCAGCTGCTGTGCCGGCTGCAGGTACAACCTCTGGGCACTCGTTGATCATAGATGCTCGTCCCAGACGCTGGTTTCGTTGCTGGATCTTCTGCAAGCTCAAGGTTGGCGTGTCTGATCGCAATGCCGCTGACAACTGAAGGCAAGCAGTGTGAAGAGAAACCAGGTACCACACATCTTCGCATGTGCAGGAGGACGGGGTCTGGCTTGCAGTGCCGGGTGCTGCGGGAGGTGCAGCGCGGCTAGCCGCTTCCCACCTGACTAGGAGACTTCAAAGAGGCACCCATAGCTAACTTACAGATCTTGAGCGTGTGCAGGAGGACCCGGGAGCTGGTTCGCAGTGCCGGGTGCTGCGGGAAGTGCAGCGCGGCCTGCGGCTCGCCAGCCTGCCACCAGACGGCGTGATCCTGCAGGTGACCGAACTCTTTTGCGGCACAAAGATTAGGTGTGAAGGCTGCACGGACACGTTGCAGTGCCAAGGGTACCATTTTGGGATCCTTTGCACTGCGACAGGGGTGGCATCTTGGGATGATGCTGCGCTGAGCAAAGACCAACCTCGTCCATGACAGCAGCAGTACAGGTCGATGTGCATTGAATTGTATACATACTTCCTGGCAGATTGCTGTGGATGGCCCGGCAGACGGCCAGGAGTCGCCGACAGCAGTAGGCCAGGAGCAGCAGGAAGCAGGGCACGCAGCGGCCTCGGACGATTACGCAAGGCTCGTCCGGCTGTCAGGCGGCGCAGCAGTCCCGCCTCAGAGGTATGACGACGATTCTGCTGCCAAGTCCTTCCGGTTCCTGTTCACGGCCACAAATTGATTTTCCATCAAGCCGCTTAGTCATGGAGTCGGCTTAGTCACGGTCGTCATGGAGTCCGGGCGTCAGGCCCAGGCATGAGAACCTCGCACACAGGGCCTGCGCCCCAATGTGTTGCTAGGCATTCTGCCTTGCCCGCAACGATGCATTCCCACAACGACGACAATGCGCATGCATTAGCATGTTTGACTTGCAGGCATGAGGCCCACGCCGCCAGCTTCGGGCACGGCCCAGACTTCAGCTCTGACTGCTGGGCCGCGGCAGAGGATGCGGCAGCCTCAGAGGCGCCTCTGGCGGACGTTGCCGGCCGCCACTGCGCTGTTTCTGGTGCGTCTTTTGCATGGTACTTGGAATACCAGAAAACCCGCCATCGTCCCCACCAGGCCTCATTGAGCAGAAGTTCAGCAGAATCATGCGAGCGCAGACTGTTCAGACACGCTTTGCTGCGGTGACGGCAGGTGAAACCTTCTCCCCATGGCCGACAGGCCGCCTGGTGGACGCGCAGCCGCGCGACGCGTGTGCCGAGCTGCGACTGGTGCCGCCGGCCGCAGGCGCGGCCAACGGGACTGCACCGATGAACTCAACTGAGGGCGGGGCGGATGGCGCGCGATTGGCAGCGGGCGCCATCCTGCTCGTCGACCGGGGAGGCTGCTCCTTCGTGCACAAAGTGCGAATGCTTCTGTTGTTGGTGCTCCTTGGAGTTGCGCAAGGTGCCGCCAGTCCTGGTGGACCAGGATCATAGGAAGCTGTGCACATGAGATGCCGGAGAGTCAAGCGGGGCCTGCACATGTGTACTGCGTCAGCTCATCAGAACCACCGGCAAGATCACTTTGCGCCGGCAAGGTGCTACGGGTGCAGGCGGCGGGCTCGTGGTGGTCGTCAACAACCAAGTGAATCTTTCATCTGTGTTATATTCATTCTACGTTGCAAAACCGCTTCTGGCCCCTGCTGCAGGTGCTGCGGGCCCAGGCGGCGGGCGCCGCCGCCATGGTGGTCGTCAACAACCGGGATCGATATGTATGATTCCATCTGGTACGAAACTACTATATTTTGCTTTTTCAATTTGAAGATGTGATCTTCTCTCCCTACACAGGTGCTGCGGGCGCAGGCGGCGGGCGCCGCCGCCGTGGTGGTCGTCAACAACGAGGCCGGCGGCGCACTGGTGGAGATGGGCGGGGACGGGATCAACATCAGTCCCGACATCCCCACCGTCTCTGTGTCAGCAGACGCCGGCGCCGCTCTCAGGTGCGAGCGTCAACATGAAACATACCGGATTGACTTGGAATGCCGGGCAGCTGCGCACTGGGCAGGAGGCTGATCATTATCGATGGCAGTATGAGCGTTCGAGCAGTGTCAGCAACATGCTGCGTTTGCCGCCAATGTCGGGCAGTGGCTTTGTTATGGAGGATCCATCTACTAGCAGAGCGGCGCGCCTGTTACCGCAGCCCGTTGCTGCTGCAATTGGCAGCCGATGTCCGCGAAACGATCAGGAAACCTGCTGTGCCGCAGGCGAGCGTTGGCTGACTCCCGCGAACCGCTCACGCTGCACATCGAGCCGCACCCGGGGGTGCCGGAGGCGGGGAGCAGCGACGGTCAATGTGCATGGGACCCCGAAGAAACCGCCACCTCGGAGGGCTCCGATGGGGCTGAGGAGCAGCACTTTCTGGACGCCGCCGGCAAAGGCGGCAACGACGGTGGCGCAGGCAGCCACGTCGCAGGCGACACACTCGTGAGAGGGTCAGGCGCAGGCCCAGCGCATGCGGACACGTGTGCAGCAGACGCGGCGGGTGCTGCGGACAGCAGCGCCGCCGGCGAGCCCATCGCGGAGGCCTGCGAAGGCCGCGGCGGCGGTGAAGCGGATGCGGCCGGCGGCGCCGCCGATGAGGCCGACGTGCGGCAGCAGCAGGCACAGGCGCAGCGGCGGCCCATGCGGCTGGAGCTGCTGATACCGCCGGCCGCGCATGGCTGGGTGGGGGCGCGCATCCTCGGCGGCGACGGCGGCCGGGCCTCTTTCTTAGAGCTGGCGGCTCAGGTGGGCATCGGGCTCTGTCTTGCATCTCGTTTGCAGCAGGAATAGAGGGAGAAACTGAGGCTTTCATGTGGCGTGGGCAGCAATGGCGGGATGACGCACCCCTCTGTGCATGATGCAATGCCCCTGCCTTCTGAAGTTCTGGGTGCCAGCATCGTGCAAGTCCGGCAGTTCCCGAAATTCCATTTTCCTTGAGCGTGCTTCCCATTGCTCTTATGCAGGTTGCTGCGATGCCGACAGAGGACTGGGAGCCGGTGCAGCAGCAGGAGAAGGGAGGCGCATCGGTGGATCCGACAGCAGATGCACCGGAAGGCGCAGCAGCAAGCGGCGGCAGTGGTGATGACGGCAAATTGGACGAATCGGACGGCGGCTCAGGGAGCAACGCAAGGCCGGATGCTGGCGCGGGGCCGGCTACTGCTGGCACTGATGCATCAGAACTCAAGAGCGATGCCGATGCACCATGGAGACACCCCGCTGATGACATGTGACTACCTCAGGACCTTGTTGAGCCTTTGCACCTCGGCGTTTCTGCCGTCTAAACCACAGCGTGTTTAAACCGACCGTCTCGAAAATTGACTTGTGTCACATGGGTTACCAAGGCGGAAGGAAGCTGACTGCATTGCAGATAAAGCGCCAGCATTATGTACAACAGAGAGTGATGGGTGGCGTGGTAAAGGCAGGGCAGTTTCATGCCATCAGCAACTCTCGAAAGAAACAGGAAAGAAACAGGAACATAGGCATTGAAGTTTGCTTCCTATCAAGCAACAAGCAGATGAGTATGTACGAGACGGTGCAACGTCTGGCTGCCGCGCGTGCACTGCACGATTGTGCGCCGCGGCCAAGTCGGGTATACAGCCACCGTCCCAAAGCAACTCGGCGATTTCATTTGTTTTGCTGCTCCAGGTTTTGCTGCCCCAGTGGCAATCCAAGGCTTCCACGCTCAGAGGACGAGCGGCGCTGGGCCGGGCAGCTCGACGTCGCTCATGGGCGGCGCCTCGCCGCCGCCGCCGTCGTCCTCATAGCCGGGCACCGGCATGACCACCGCCCCTGGTAGTGCACTAGTAGAGTTCAGCCAGCAGTCGTTCGAGCGATGCCATGGCAGGGGACAATTTTAACAAAAACAGACACATCGAAAGGAACTACAAAGACTCTGCAGCATTCACAGCGGAAGACAAAGTCTTGAAATATAGAACAAGAACAGCGCTCGTACCTGGGTCGTTAAGCGCCTGGTCGCCGCCGCCGCCCGCCGCCGCCGCCGCTACCTCAGCCTGATACTGCGGCTGCTGCTGCTGCTGCTCTGGCTGCGCCACATTGGGGTCTTGCTGGTCCACGACGTTCACATTCAGCTCCTGCGGGAGAGGCAGAGGAGGTATTTGACGTACTTTTCGATACAGCCAGCGTATTCAACTACCGACTCCAGATAATGTGACAGAGGACATCCCATTGTTGCGCCCACAGTGGCCACTACTGTCAGGCATGGCAGCGCCTCCTGCCCGGTGCAGTGACGGCCGGCCTCTCTGGCATGCGTCCCTCGGCGCACACAGTCTACGCGGGTGCACACTCGGGCAGCCGAGACGGTACTTCGGACTGATAAGCAGAGGCGCACCTGGTGCTGCTCCTGCGGCTGCAGCGCATCATGCTCCTGCAGCTGTGCGTGCGGCTCGTGCTGCTGCGGCTGCTGCTCCTGCGCCTGCAGCGGCGGCTGATGGTACTGCACCTGATTGGGGTCCAGGCCGCCCACATCCACGTGCACGTCCCCGTCCTGTTGAGGACGATCAAAGTTCACCTCAAACAACGGTGAGATAAACGGACATTGCGGTAGCAAGAGTGCGTGGTGTACCACACGGTGTTGGGGGTCCATGCGCGCATCGCCCTCCTGTCCGGCACATCGCAATTGAAGCGTCGATTGTGAAGGTGTGGAGGAGTACACCGGCGAGCGTGGGACTTGCGCTTGGCCAGGCCGTGGTGCCGACGGCCTGGGAATCAGCAATCAGGTAGGAAAGGAGCGGCAGTGCGCACCTGCTGGTGCAGTGCGCCGTGCAGCACGCCCTGCACGGGGCCACCGCCGTTCCAGGCATTTCCGTGGGAAAGCCCATTTATGATTAGAGAGGCACTGTCCGTTCAAGAGCACGGATTTGAATGAAGCAGAATGAGCTTCACCTGCTGGTGCAGCACGCCGTCCAACACGCCCTGCACGGTGCTGTCCTCCGCCGCGGGCCTGCTGCGCTACAGACAGGCACTGCCCAGAAAGGCAGACAGGAATCAAGGCAGAAAAGGAAATCACCTGCTGGTGCAGCGCGCCATCCAGCACGCCCTGCACGGTGCCGTCCTCGGCCTGCTGCGCGGCAGCTTCTGGCCCAGGGTCCTCCACCGCCTGCACCGCCTGCTGCGCCGCCTCCCCCGCCGCCTTGGCCTCCTTCCGCTCCTACAGTTTCAACGCATCTTTCCTGGCTTGACTTGAACGACCAACCTGTGCTAGTTGCTAATCATGTGTTTGGATGACGACAGTTACATAACGAGTGCATGCGTGGCCTTGCGTCCTTTGTGCGTTGATTGAGTGTCGCGCGTGATTCATTCTGCAACACTTCGCGAGGAGGGACAGGCCCCCAAGCCCACCTGCGCAATGCGCATGCAGTTCTGCACCCGGATGAGCATGTCCTGCTCCATCTTGCTGCCGCGCATCTTCTTGTTCTGCGCGACCGCCTTGGTGATGTTGCGCCACTTGTCCTTCAGGTCCACGTCGGTGCGGTGCCCCAGCTCGAACTCGCGCTGCCTGCGGGGTGGAAAATCAGCAGCAGTTCATTGATTAGTAGGTTTCAGTGATACATGGGTTGACTGATCAACGACTGGGTGTGCAGCAGCGGAATGTGTGGAGGGCTTTGAGGCTGGCTGGAATCTGACGAGTTGAGGTGCTGTGCACATTCCATGCATGATTGGCGCACACCCAAATTGCTTTGACGACCACGCTGCGGTAATCCAAGGCTGCTTGCCCAGAGTGCCCGGGTGCCAGAATGCGTAATGCAATTCTGAGATAGTCAGCCAGGGTTTCAGGCAAGGGACGCACATCTGGCGCCAGTGGCCGACGCCCAGCTGCTCCACGCCCGCGATGAGTTTCAGCACGTCCTCCTCCTTCCACCGGTTGTGCGGCCGCCGCTTCTTCTTCTCCTGCGACAAGATAAACCCACGAGAGCGTCAGGTGCTGCGTCGCATGTGCATTCCACAGCGGTGCCAATGGGCGTTGCCTCAACACACCAGTTTGACAGCATAACGCCCTCTGTCCTACAGAAACAGCCAGCACAGTCATTGACAGTCAACATCTGCAGAGCGGCATTGCACAAAAGAGAACATGGTGAACGTCGTGTCTGCATCAAGGTCGTGAAAGTGCATCAGGAGGGTGGGCAGCCTACCGAGCCGTCGGGGTTGAGCTGCACCTCGCCCTGCTGCGCCAACATCGCATTGGGGTCCACTGCGCAGGCAACACCCCAGATGTCAGCACCCCAGGTTTGTCTGATTTCCGGAGGAACCCACGACGTGCAACTTGGCATAGCAGCAACTGAATGCGAGGGTTGCTGGTGGAGAGTGTGCATTGCATCCCAAGCTCATTCCCTCCAGCCCAGGCTCACCGGGCTTGACGAGCAGGTCAGATGGTAGGCGGCTGGCCGCCGGCGCCGTCGGGTGGAGAGGGACGATAACTGAATGCCATTCATAACAGCATGTCACCCAGGCTGGCAATGTTTCCTCAGGGTGCGCACCGGGCTTTATGCGCAGGTAGATGGTGGGCGGCGGGCCGCCGGCGCCGGCCCCCGACGTCAGCCCGTAGGCGTCCAGCCCCTGGTGCGAGCCGTCGGGCGTGTACTCCTCCAGCGGCACCGCCATGTTCTCCGCTGTGACCAGCTGCAGATCCTGCTGCGCCGCGCTGAACTGCAGTGCAGAACGAGCAAGGATGTGGCCCATCTGTGTTGGTGATCTGTGTTGCGTGAGAGAGATCCCTCCAGCGGCGCCGCCATAATATTCGCTATCACCAGCTGCAGGTCCTGCTGCGCCGCGCTGAACTGCGTATGAAGAGAGACAGAGTGTGAGGTGACTGGCAGCATCATCTTGAACGGTATCCCTTTCCGGTGCCGGCACCGCCATGCGAGGACCTGCAGTCACCAGCTGCAGGTCCTGCTGCGCGGCGCGGAATTGCAGGCGCAGGAGAAAGTCGTCCTTCAGTGCTGGCAAGAACAGACAGGAGCTGAGAACATGTGTCAGCTGAAAGACAGCGGTGTTTTCAGGCAATAGGGGACACACATATGTGGCACAATTGGAGGAGCGCTGGCAGCAGGTCTCAGGGGTACTTTCGTTGGCTGGCTGTCGCAGGGAGAGCCTGCTGCCACCGGCGGTCAAATTGTCCCGGTGACCTGTACTAGTCGCTGCTGGCGTCGGTGGCGCAACATGTCCCTTTCTGACGCTCTGGAATTCAAATGCTGTGACAGAGGAGGCCGAACATGCGCACCGATTGGCCGTGCAGGTTGGTGCGCTCGATGCGGCGCTTGAGGTCTGCCACCGTGGAGTGCGGCAGTAGGTGGATCGGCACCGGCTCGTGGTGGTGCTCCGTGCCCTGTAGTGTAAAGGCAGTGCTGGGTTCAGTGGTTTTCTGTGGACTGGGAAGCAGGTCGGGAATGTGTACAGCACTGCATGGAACGGCCGCAGCAGGTCCGCGGCGCTTTGCGGTGCAGTGTAAGCTTTTGGAAGTCATGCGTGCTGACGGCTGCTGCGCCGGGGGCGCGCTGCTTATCAGCAATGCCAGGCGCCAGCTTCAAGCCCAAGCCATGATGACACCCTCACCTGCTCGTCGGGCACAACCAGTGCAATGCCGAGACCCACGGCGGTGCCGGCCACGACAGCCGCTAGAAGCGTCTGGTCATCCTGCTCGGCCGCCGCCGCCGCCTGCGCCTGCGCCGCCGCCGCCTCCTGCAGGGCGCAGCAGTGTCAGGCATGCAACGACCCAAACAATGCCCGCATATGCAGATCGCCCACTGGGCCGGCTGGATCTTGAGGTTCGCAAGCCACTCGTCAGTGAGTGACTGCATGCGCCACCGATGCACGTCATGTGTGCAGGTAAATGGCATTTATGGTGCCGTTGTCAGTAGTGGTGCAGTGGTGATGCACTCGCGCTACCGTCGACATGTTGGATAGTTGTAAAACTTCCAGCCAGCTCACCGCATCGGCCTGCTGCTGCGCATACAGCTGCTGCTCCTCCGCCATTGGCTGCTGCTGGTGCATCTGCTGTTGCTGCGCCGCCGCCGCCGCGGACGCGGCCGCCTGCTGCGCATCCACCTGATGCTGCAGCTGGTCCTCCAGGTGTTGGCCCGCCTGTTGTTCCACATGCTGCTGCTGCGCCGCCTGCTGCTGCTCGTGCAGCAGCTGCTGCTGCAGGGCGTCGGGTGCGCCATGCTGCAGGTGCAGCGCTGCCGCGGCATGCGGGTCATTTTGGTCCATAGCGGCGTTGGGGTCCGCCGCCGCCGCCGCCGCCGCCGCTGCCGCCGCCGCTGCCGCCTCTTGGGGATTCACAGTTTCCATGGCCGCGCCAGCGTCCAGCGCCGCCTGCAAATCTCGCATGTGGTGCTGCGGCAGGTGCTGCTGCGGCTCCGCCGCCGCCGCCGCCGCCGCAGGGTCGTCAGCGTACGCCTCCTCCCCAGCCAGCCCCGCGGCCACATCCGCGGGGGCAGCCGCCTCGTGCGCCAGCGGCTGCTCCGGCGCCGCATCCGGTGCCACGGCGGGCAGGCCCACGTGGCTCACGTCCACGCCCACCTGCGCGCCGCGCTCCCGCTCGGCAGCCTCCTCCAGGGCCTGTTGCGCCGCGGCCTCTGCGGGAGCAGCCGAGTATTCATCAAGCAAATTTGCGTCAATGTGACAGACAGCAGGTCTCGGAGACTGTTGGAAATGGGGACATTGCTTTGATCGACTTGCAAAGTGCTAAGCTCAGCGCAGAAGTCAGCCTTGCGAAGCTCCAGTCCCACAGAAGACTGACTATGAGGTGTATCAGCGCACCCTGCTTGGCGCTGGGCTTGCGGACTCGCCTCGGCTTGCCCTCCGGCCGCGCCACCGCCGCCTCAATGGCCTCCTGCGCCGCAGCAGCCTGCACGAGCAGCATGGGCCAGGTTCAGCCGAATACCAATGGCACAACCCGCTGCAAGTGAGAGTTTCTTGACATAAACCATGCCATGCTGCGGGGCATTGCTGTGCTCTACACGGCCTCAGGATGGCGCAAGTGTGTCAGAGGCACGCCCTGAATCAGGGCATGAAGCTCTGCTGCAGAGCTGCGCGCCTGCGGGAGCAACTCGGCTGGCGCCACTTCCGACTCAGTGGTGCGGGCGGTTCGGCCGCCTGGGCCCTTGGCCCGCTTTGCGTCGCCGCCGGCCTCGCCTGCGACTATTTATGTAGGAGCGTCCATCCGTGTGCTGCCACATATGTGAGTGACTCGCATGTGGTCCTCACGCAGATGCAGTGACCCTGCTCCTTGTCACGAGCGGTCGAAAGTGCTCGCCAGACAACGCAGAAGGAAGGGTGCCATCGTGCATCAGGTGTCTACATGTGCGACGCTGATGGTGCACCTTCTATCTGTACTGCTGAAATTTGGAGAGCAAACAATCGAACCAGGCGCGGCAAGGGGCGCACCAGCGACTGCAGCGGCGGCGCGCTTTTTGGGCGGCATCACGGCGACGTCCTCGCCCTCACCGATGCTGGCCATCTAGTCCACCGCAGCTTCTTAGCCTTGTCTCGGCACGCCGCCCGTAGGACCGCCTGCAGACACATTCACTAGAGTCGGGCGGGCGTTTGTGTAGCACACAGGCCTAGACGGCTGAAAATGCGTATGCATCGACATGCTAGCATCGACATTCTCTATACGCTGTCAATCACCGCCGGATAATGGCCGGCGGACCTTTACAAGCCGGAGACCAGCGACAGAGCACGCAAGCGGCCACCTGAGCCTGCAGGGCGTCTGCTGCCGCGCTGTTGCTGCGCAGAGCAGATCGCGGCGCTGCATGCCAGGCCCAAGGCCCGGCGCAGGCAGGGGCAATGCACCGGTTTGGGGCCAGATAGCCTCGTCATATTTGAGGGGCCAGCGCCTCGCGAAAGCGCAGGGCGCGGCGCAAACGCACGCCTCGCCACCAGAGCACGGCTCCAGGTCATGATTCAGATCGCATCTGCCGGACAGCACGCGGCCAGCTTGCTGCAGCGAAGGGTTTTCGCGCAGGGTGTAAGTGAGGACGGAGAGCAGGGTTTCAGCCCTAAGACCTGAGCCATGTGTTCCCCCGCTCACGGTCTACAACAGTCTCACGTTTTGCATGTGCTGTCCTGGCTGCGGGATGCCGGGCCACCAGCTGCTGCGCAGTCTGAGACTGCCCAACCTCTCGCCTTGTGGCTCAGATGCGAGCGCTTCCCACCCGTCCCTCCGCCGGGCCAGCTCGCGTACGGCAGGGCACGGCGGGGCTGCCGACGCTCGGCATCGACACACTGCTCTTGCTTATGCACCGCGCTGTGCAGGAGGTCGCCAGAGGGGCAAGGAGGGGTCGCGCCTTTGGGCCGGACCAGGCTGTGGCCTCCGCAAGAGTGCCGCCTCAACGCGCGCGTCCGAGCTCGATCAGCGGATCTGTTTGTCTGTACAGGCCTGTTGCGCGCGCGCTCCAAGCGCGGCAATCGAAGCTGTACTCGCTCCAGCTTTCGTCATGAGATTCGCACAGCACCTCGTTTAAGTAGGATATCTAGATTCCGTCCCGTCGATAGAAAACTCATGTCCGTGCAAGATCAGGTCCCCAAGTAATAGTTTCGGCTTGCGATCCCGACACACGATTCGGTTTGCAACTCAAGCCTGCGTTGCGGAGAGCCTGCAGCAGACAGCTGCCAAGCGCAACAGCTAATGGTCGTACCAAACGCAACAAGCCCTTGAGCTCTCTGACGTGGCACCATCTTCCTGAACTCGCTTGGGAGGGGCCAGCGCTGGCAGGCACCCTGTAAGGGTCCCCGATCATCGCCACGCAAGGTCCTGATCATTCTGCACTCGATCATGATCGCAGAGCCAAAAGAGCCTCAAGCAGTCCAAGCTTGATCGTTCGCTGACAACCCGTCCACGTCAAGTGAAGCGGCTTGCACCTGCGCGTAGACTGTTCAGGCGGAAAGCCCAGAGCTTGACTGATCTTCGTCTGTGCAGGCCGAGAAACGAAGCTCTGGGCCTGAGACGCCGCTGCAGCGGCAAGAATCTCCTCAGGCGCGCCTAGGGGCGGCATCCTGTGGAATCACCGCAGTGAGCATCTCCGAGCAAGCAGGCGCATCGACAGCTGCGAAGCTGGAGGAAGTGCCGTGCGCGTGCCGGACAAGCGCTGGAAAGGCGCCACCGCTGGGAGCAGCCGCGGCACGTGCTGCCCCTGCGGCCGCTGCTGCGTGGTCGGAAGCGACCAACAGCGCTGAGTCCGCAGCCATCCCGCAGCCTGTGTCCTCTAGCCGTTCATGGCACGGCAACCTCACGGTGAGCCGGCGGCGCCAGCGGCCGGGGCAGCCGACACGCCTTCCGCCGTGGAGAACAGCAATGAGCTGAATGGAGGACCGCAGAAGGTGCGCCTCTGGTACAGGCCTGCCTGCACCCCTGGCATGCGTGCCGGCTCGCAGCTTGCAAGTGCTGGACCTGTACTGTTGCTAATCAAGTACGTATCTGGCGAAGATCGGCGCGTCGGCGTGCCGTGCCAGCGAATCTGTCATGGTGCACACCTATGTGGCTGGCACTCATAATGGCTAGGTTTGCGCCGCCCTGGCAGCGGGTTTCCGTGAGCATTTTCATGCGAGCACATGGCGATGACGTGTATGCAGGACGCGCACCGCAGCAGCTATGCAACCAGTGCGCCGCCGCGGCCGCCGCGGCAGCCGCCGACGCACCCGCCGCCGCCCGACGTGCCGCGCTGGGCCGGCCCCGGAGGTGCGTCATGTTTTGCATGGTGCAGCGTTGTGCCTGCCCAGTCGATGCTGCAGCTGATGGCCACCACGCTCCTGATAGTTCTCTGGCCTCTAGCTTGATGAGCCACGCCGGGTTCCGGCGTCTGCTGCCGTCCTGCTGCAGGAAATCCAGGTTCAAGCCCATTTGCCAGAGCCTGTGGAGTCGCTGCATTCAGACGACAACTGTGCCCGCAGTTGAAGACAACTAATTTCGCTGTCCTGTAGAGGATGCGGCGGTGGCGGCCACGGCGGCGGAACTGGAGGAGGCGCTTCAGGAGGTGTCGCGCCGCGGCGCCCGCATTGACGCCCTCACCTGCGAGGTCGCCTGGTACAGGTGTGCGTGCTGTCGCCTGGTACAGGTGTGCGTGCTGTCGCCTGGTACAGGTGTGCGTGCTGCCGCGGCACCAAGCTTACAGCATTCATCTGTTGGCTGCACAGCAGCGGCTTGCTTCGCCGCTTTACATAAAATGCAGAGGAACTGTTGCCTGGACTGTTTCACTCCAGTATCCTTGGCGAAAGTCTTGTGGGCCGACTTGCATGTGACCTGCTCACTTTGACCTGCTCACAGGCACTGGGCGGACCAGTACTGGCAGCAGCTGCAGTCGCTGTCGGCGGTCGCGGCAGCAGCTTCCAACCAGCACCAACAACAGCAGCTGGCAGCCATGGCCAGGTACGTGAACAGCAGGGGATTCGCCCAATTTTCACTGTGGCCTGATATGTTCCTGGCCAATTCTGCGGGCAACCCTCGCTTATCACCGCTTGTAACCCCACAACTCTAGCTGATTGCTGAAGCAGCGCATGCCGTCATGTAGTTGATGTGCATACGAAACCATTGTGCTCTAGCCTGTGCAGCTCTTGATGGCTGCCCTTGCTGCCCCGCAGCTTCCAGAACGCGGCCAACCAGAACTTTGCCGCGGCCGCCAATTTCGCCAATGCGGCGGCCGCCGCCAACGGCCCGCCGCACGCCGGCAACAGCGACGTCGGCGGCGGCGGTGGCGGTGGGCACCTGCCAGTGCCCATGGACATGATGGGAGGCGGCGGCTGCGGCTTCAACGCCGGGGCGCCCGGCGCTGGACACCCAGGTGGAAATGCCATCCTGGGGATGCCGCAGCAGCAGCAGCAGCAGCTGCAGCAGCTGCCGGGGCAGGCGCTGCCGCCGCGGCAGCAGCGGGTGCCGTCGGTGGCGTCCGGCCCTGCGACGCCGGGGAACGGCGTCGGCGGCGGGGACTTCCCGCAGCAGAGGCAGGCGCGCGACCAGTCCGCCTCGGCGCCGCAGTCCTTCAGCCGCGCCTAAAGGACCCCCTCCAACACATACCCTGCTGGGCCAGCACGTCCACCGGGTGTTGCGATCGACGGGGGTGTACATTGCGAGGGTGGCGCAGCAGGCTGCACAACGCCCAAATGAAAGCTGTGTGTGGCGGCTCCGCAGCTGCCGCGGCGCCGGGTTGCGCGCCGGCGGTGGCCGCATGGGGCAGTGCCGCTGTCAGAGTCACAGGAATTTGCCGCTCGTGGCCGCAGGGGCGGTCAAGAGCCGATGTACGTATGTAGCCGGGATCGCACATAGGTAGTTTTTCGAGGGTTGTCAGGCTTTGCAGGCGGCTGCAGAATTTCACCCAGTGAGTTTGCTGGGCACAATGAGGTGCGGCAGATGATGACGATGACAATGCTGCAGCCAGGTCTGTGGCAGCGCTTTCTTGACATTCAGAGAGGCCACCTTTGCGGCGGCGTGCCTGCTTTGTTGTTGGTTGATACCCAGATATGCCGCACTGCACATGTTGTGATGTTGTGGCGATAACTTGAAAAAGGTATATATACCCATGTACCTACTGGCGGCAGTTGATTCGCGTTCCATTCACCCCACCCCAGCTGGTTGTGTGGGAACTTCCCACTGGGAAGGACCCGACAGGAGGATTCGTAAAGCAGATCAAGGTCATCCGTGCTGCATGCGTCCTTGGCAACGGGTTGGGATGGTCGTCGAGATTAGGTAGCAATCGCGGTTGCAACTATTGTTCAGACTTCAAATACGTCAAAATTGATGAGCCGCCGCCCACCGGGCAATTGCGCGGCCAGCGGCTCATCGTGAATCAACACTCGTCTGGATGCCCCCACGACAAGACGGCTGCCGGCACAAACCAATGCCAGGCGCTTCTTGCCGTTTCATATCACCGCTAACTGCCAGAGTGCGGGACAAAACTCCGCCGAACAAAAAAGGGGACTTCGTCACACACTCAGGCGCCGAGGTGAACCAATAATATATAAGTAGGACAAGCACCGTGAGAGAGTGGCTGCAGCCGAAAGCTGTGGCGCACCAGAATCACAGGCAGTAGTGTCGTTTGCCACTGCTAGGCTGGTATCAAAAGCAGCTCTAAAGCGTCAAAACTTCGGATCGTCTCGCAGGTACTGCGCTGCACCCTCGCTGAGAGCGGCTCCCATGCCGCTCGTCTAAGGCCTCTCCTGTGCTTTCTGTGTGCACATGGCCGGTGCTATAAACCGTCGAACCCCGACATTGTCGGCCCGCCGCCCGAACTAGCTCGCAAACCCCATCGTGGCAGGCCCAAAATTTAGTGCCGCCGCGGCGAGGCGGGGCGGCCACTTCTATTATTTGGCATTCTTGCCAACGCTCCCGACCCCTCACATTGACGACGTGCACACCGAGTCCCACTCGCACTGCCATGCCGGCTGGCAGCGGGCAGCGGCGGCACGGCGAGCTTCGCCCGCAAGGTCCATGGACCGCACCGCTCGACGCTGCTCCGCCGCCGTCGCGGCCTGCGCGGCCGACAGCAGCCGCGCGATCTCCGCGAGGCTCTGGCGGCAGCCGCCGGCGCGCATGTGCGCGGCGTTGGCCGCCGCGGCGCCGATCGGGCGGTATGAGCCGCTGTTGCCGCGCGGCAGGTCCAGGCTGGCAGCGCGGCCGCGGCACGGCGCGGCGGCGCCGTAGCCGGTGGACGACGCCGAGCGGCCGGCGGCCGCCGGCCCCGCCATCGGCTCCACGTCCAGCAGGAAGTTGTGCGGCCGGAGCGGCGAGGCGGCAGCCCTGCGGCGCAGCGGCGGCCGGCCGGCGGCAACGCTGTTGGAAGACAGCGCGTCCTCGGCAGGCGGCGGCGGCCCGGCCAGGCCCATGAGCGTCAGCAGGCCACCGTTGAGGCGGTCCAGTTGGCCGATGCCGTGCGTGACCCAGGGGTGGCCCAGGATCTCAGGCACGCTGATGCGCTGCGCCGGGTCGGCGGTGAGCATGCGCGCGATGAGGTCGGCGCACTCGGGCGACACCTGCAGCAGCGTCAGCACTAGAGATCAGATGCTTGCGTGCGGCAAATGGCCTTTGACAAACAGTGCAGCAAACAGTCGCAGCAGGGAGACTTGCAGTGTCGCACAGGAATCCAAAGCATCATGGCGCAGCAGGCAAGAAGGGCAGCAGCAACAATCTGCGTGTGGAAACAGCAGATGAACAAGGGGCGCACCCGCTGGGGCAGGGTTTGGAACTCGGCGCGCACGATGCGCGGCAGCATCGCCGCCATGCGCATCGCTGAGCTGCCGGCCTCCTCCTCCACCTTGAGGAACTGCAGAGGGCGTGAAAGGAAATGCCAATCAGCAATGATTGGCAGCAGGGTGTGTTTGCGAACGAAGTTGCGATAGAGGCAGGTCAACAGCGGCGGAAGTGCTGAGGTAACAGCAGGGAAGGACGGATGCTGCCAAGATGATACAGTAAAATTGATTGAAAGGAGACGAGGTGCTGACCGGGAACTGGCCGGCGCACAGCGTGTACAGCGTCACGCCGGCGCTCCAGACGTCGACGCCGGTACCCTGGTAGTCGTTGCCCATCAGCACCTGCGCAAGGTATAGGAGACGACCCTCAGCGTCAGGAAAAGGGAACACTCTAGCACAGAGGGGTTTTTTGGCAGCGCCCCTGAACGCAGGCCTGCATATGTACTCGGCCAAAGGCCAAGCATGAGCAACTGAGAGAGCGGAGCTGTAGAAGGCGGGCAAACTTCCAAGCAGACGGAAGTAAAGCAGTGTGATGCGCACCTCGGGGGCCATGTACTCGGGGGTGCCGCAGGCGGAGGTGGTGGCGGACTCCACCTCGTCCTTGGACAGGCCGAAGTCGCACAGCTTGAGCTGCGGCGGGCCGCCATTGGCCGGCTTGTGCAGCAGCAGGTTGTCCAGCTGCATCATGAGAACAATCAGCAATGTCAGGGCTTGGAGAACTGAGCGTGAAGGAACACCTTCTGCAGAACGATGTCTGGTGCAATGTGCCTTACTATTGCCGAGGTGCAGGTACAATCCGGTTGGAAAAGGGTTGAAACAGCCTTGCAGAAGGAAAGGCAGGCAGCGCACCTTGATGTCGCGGTTGGCGATGCCCAGGCGGTGGCAGAAGTCGAGCGCAACGATGAGCTGCTGGAACAGGCGCCGCGCCCGGTCCTCCGGCAGCGGCTCGCCCTGCGACACACAGACAGACCTTGCACGTCAGACACGCCGTAACAAGGAGCTATCAGCCAGACTCCGAAGTTCACAGCCGAGCACGCACGGCCCAAAACGCCGAGGGCGGAGTCACAGAGCCAAAAGTTTTCCAACAGAGCCAGAGGGGTTTGTCAACGCACCTCGGTGATCATGCAGCGCTCGATGTACTGGCTGAGGTCGCCGCCGTTGGCATACTCCATAACCAAAGCCACGTGGTGCTGCGTCACAAACACCTCCTGCAGCTGCACGATGTGCGGGTGGCCCGCCGCCGCACGCTGCGCGAAGCAAACAGAACACTGTGTCAGCAGCAGCGGCACGTACCAAGGCAACCGACAGTGGACATCCAGGTGGGGGAGCTATGGCTGACTCGCAGCAGGAATGTGCATGTATATGCATGTGCTTCACATGGCGCAAGAGGCGAAAGTGGACCTGGTTGCCAATCTCGCGCAGCAGCAGCCCGGCGGCGAGGGAGGGGTGCTCCCGCTCAATGAACTGAACTGCCACCGAGGTGCCCGTCACCATGTCGCGCGCCAGCTGCACGAAGCCCACTGAGCCCCTGCAGGACAGGCGATCCAGGTGTGGTCAGAGACGGAGACGGTAAACTCTATTAGGTAACAACGCCTCTGCAGCAAATTGGGTAGTCGCAGGACACGCGCTCAGGACATATGCCGCGCTAGATAAAAGCCGCACCAGGAAGAGATCGCCCAGCTGCATCAAGCACTCAGCATCGCAAGGGCCAAGGGTGTTGCAAGCACGCACCGATTGATGTCTTTGATCTTGCGGTAGCGCATGTTGCCGGTGAGCGGCTCGCAGCGGCACGCAAAGCTGGCATTCGTGAGCAGGCTGCTGGTGTCGCGCGCCTCGAAGCACAGCGACGACAGGTCTGGAGGAGACTGCGGCTGCTGCTGCTGCTGCTGGAGTGGCTGCTGCTGGAAGGACTGCTCCTGCCGCGGCTGCTGGCGGCTGTACAGCAGCGCCGTGGCCGGCTCTGCTGGCTGCGGCGCGGCGCCTTTCTGATGGTGATGCTGCCGGGGGAAGGCCGTGGCCACGCTGTCGGCGCTGTCGCTGCCGCTGTCGCTTGAGGAGTCGCCGCTGCTGTCGCAGGCGGAGGGGCTGGACCTGCAGGTGGTGAGGTGATAGATTATATTTGGTACACTTGGTTTGTACATGCAGGCGCTGTGGCAGCCGCGGATTTGAGATCGATTCGCGACGATCTCCGATGGAGTCAGGGATGGTACACGGAAACCCTTTCGACAGGTTGGGCCTGCAGGCCAGCGCGGCGCAGGGCAGGGGCCTCGTAACAGCGACTCGTAAGCGGCGTCATGCACAACAAAAAAGTGCACCGAAAAAAGCGGCCTAGCAGACGCGGCCTGCGCTCTATCATGCCGGAAAAACGGCTAGATCACTACGTCTTCCAGGATCAGTGTATGTGTGTGAGAGTTCCTGCGCGCTAGCCGCGACGGGCGGTGGCAAGCAAGCCGTGGGGGTCACCTTCAGCCAAAAGCATGAAAAGTCACAGTGTACCAGGGCCTCGCGAGGTAATTGCGTCCTGGCCGGGCGTCACAGCGTCGCCGAGACCGCAGCCACAACGAGAGCCAAGCGAGCCTAATTTGAGGCACTGTATGGGCAGGCGCCAGCCAGACTTGCCGAGGGCAAAACTTGTGCGAGATCCAGTACAGTGCAGGAGGCCGAGCCATGTTGCGCCGGGCGGCCGTTCCAGCCGGTATCTCCAGAGCTCCAGCCACAGGGCGTTGCGTTCAGGCCATTGAATCAGTGTGGGTGGACCAGAGCGCTGCTGCGGGGCCCGCTGCGGCTGGCCTGGTGGCCCCCAGCTGGTCGTGATAACTTTATATCAGTGCTCACCTGCACCTCGCCATTTCTACGTCCGGGCACGACGCGGGCTTGGCTGGCAGCTGGCTGGTAGACCAAACGGTGCCTGTGGCGGCCGAGCGCGTCTTCTTCCGGAGCCGCCTCTTTGACCTGAAACTGGAGACGTCGCTGCCGCTGTCGGAAGAAGCGAAGTCGTCGTCGCCCACCTTGGGGCGGAAGCACTTGAGAAGCATGGCTGCGTGCTGCCTGGCGTTGAAATTTGCAGCAAGGAGATATTCTAATGAAGTGGGGCAGGAGGAGCTGGCCTGAGGGCCAGCTCGGCTAAAAAATCAGAGATCCGCGATTGCCTCTTGAATCTGTGTGGCTTCAATGAGAGGTAACACCCCCTTCTGTGTCATTTCTCGTCCCCTTCGAAGGTTTTAGTACTCGCCGAAGGTTCGCCTCGATACTGTACTGCAAGCGTGGAAGATTCGATTTTTCAGAAAGGTTTCCCATTCCAAAAACGCGTGAAGTCTGTCCTCACTCTGCTGCTTCTTTCTTGGGTCTTGATCTCTATCGACCTCCATTGCTTTGTGGTCCGAAAACACCGGCTTCTGGCCACCCAGGCAAGTACAGTCGTTACGACCAGTCGAAAGCGTGCGTTCCATGCACCAGTCGGCCACTCGTGGCCAGCAACATGTTTACTATCGAACGGTCTGAAGAAAGCACAGAGGCCGCCAAGCCAGGTGGGCTGACACCATCACCGGGGGTCTCGCAGTAACATTACGACTGCGTATCCTTGTTAGTTGTTACTGTAGCACCATGCTTAGTCACCATTTGTCGACTCCGCGAGACGCTTACGCAGAGATTCTGGAGAGTACAAAGGTTTGAATTGTGTGGCGTCGATGCGAGTGCCGAGGCTGCGGGGAATGTGCAAGCGTTGCTCGATCAGCATTGAAGCAACTCGCGTCAGGGGAGATAACACGTTGAAGCCGCAGCATAACCGCTCATCAATGCTGCATTGAACGAATCAAGAGTTTGAGAGTATTGGAGATGCACGCCTGTAGAGGTCACGATCCATGTTGCTGCATACGATAATATGGCCCGCGGCGGTGTCCCTATACCTACCTCCTCTCGAAAGCACAACGTTCACCAGCACGGTGATGGACACACATGCTCCGAGAGCGCCAAGTCAAACTGCACCGGCCAACAGTAGGAGTACCCAGGTATGTGCGAGGCTACAGCATGACGGCAGGCACGCCAAAGCGGTAGCTGCCTGCTGATATTACCTAGCCACGATGTCCCGGCACAACCACAGAGTTCTAAACGATGATCTGTACACGAGAGAAGCAAGTTGCTCTGCATACACCAGATGCGTGTCGGCTTGCAAGGCGCTGCTGCTGATGCGCCGAGGCGCAGAGGCCGTAGCAGCATCAGCTGCAGCGCTGCAGCGGCCCCGAGGCTCCCTTCAAACAATCACGGCCCTGAGAAGAGCTCAAAGTTGAATGGGGGAGCGCGGCAGCGGTGCCAGCCCCGCAATCGCAGGCAAACCCTAGATCGTGTTTTCTTGCATAGCCCAGATAAACCGACTACCCCGATCTGCTGCGGCGTCCTTGCACATCCGAGCGCCTGAAGCGTGGTCACCATCCTGTTGCTGTCCATACTCTGTCCAGAGCACAGCTGGCGCCATGCGGCGCCTATCAGCCTTGTGTGCCCTTTGTGTGCGCTGTGCGCTGGCAGCAGCCCAGTCGCTCGCGCCGCTACTCGGGGGCAGGAGCCGTGCCGGCGTCTGCCTGATGCACGCCTGTCCCCGCCGGCGCGCCCGCTGCCGCCGGTGCGGCAAAGGACACCAGCTCAATGGCCGGCGGCGCCTTGGGCGGGCTGACGGCCATCGCCGCATCCTCGAAAGCCCCGGCCGCCGCCACCAGCCGCCTCCTCTGGATCCTCGGCGATGGACCGCCGCCGCCGCCGCTCGCCCAGCGGCGAGCCCTCGCTTCTACATGGCAAACCCTTGTCGCTGCCGCCGGCGGCGGCCGCAGTGGTGGGCGACCGCCCCCCCGCGTCGTCCGCCAGCTCGCCGCTGGGACCCTCCTCCAGGGTCTCCAGGCCGATGGCGCCGCGCGAGGCGCCGAGGCTGGCGCCCCGCTGCCAGCCACCGTCGTCGGAGCCGCCGGACCCGCGCAGCGACGCGGCGTGCAGGCTGCCGCTGCCCAGGCGGCTGCTGCTGCTGGAGGCCGCGGACAGGTCGCCGGCGGATGCAACGGCGCCGCCGGGCTCGGGGGTCGCGCCGCCAGGCTCCATTGGGTGCCTGGGTTGGCAGAAAAGGACAGCGTGTGATGTCGAGGTTTCGCGAGTGTTCATATGTTGCAGCAGATCTGCACTGTGCGTGAACATCGGAAAGCGCAGTGCTGGACACGATGTGATGAGGCTGCTCCATGAGCTGCTTGCTCCTGGAGAAAAAGGTGCAGCAGCCAGCCTGATTGCGTCACTGCAGCAGGAAGGAGCAGGAGCAAAGTGCCAGTGCCACAGCAGCAGCAGGGGGTTCCTCACCCGCTGAAGCTAACAGCCATGCTGCTGCTGAGCTGCCGCAGCATCGCCGCCTGCGCGGAGCGGCTCTTGAGGCCGGCCACGTAGGCGTCCACGGCCGACTTGGCATCCGGCGCTGATGCCGCGTGCACACCGCCGCCGCCGCCGGCGTTGCCCTGACCGCCCTGACCGCCGCTGCCGCAACCCTCGGCCGCCGCCGTGTTCGCCCGCTGCTTCAGCGCCGCCATGTAGGCCGACACGGCGGTGGCCGCCGTCGGCGCGCCGCCGCCGCCGCCACCTATCGCCGACATCGGGTCCGACTGCATGAAGCTACTGGTGCTTGACATGACGCTGCTGGTCGCAGAGGCGGAGGCGAGCGCCACGGTGGGGCCCTCGCCGCCGCCGAAGTCGACGCGGATGCCAGTCTTGGGCCTTGCGGGCGGCGCCGAGGCCGAGGCGCGTTTTAGGGACTCTATGTAGGTCGCCACCACCTGCGCGGGCACGGCGCGACCTTGAAGAGAGTTGCAAAGGCTGTCAAGCACGGGCTGTCAGGGGCAGCGGTTCACGGGGATCCTCATGAGTGCACAGTGAGTTTCAGGGAAGCAGAACGCCATTCATTGGTTGCTGACACCCTTCATGTGGCATGTTAACGTTGACTGTACCTTGTGCGCCTCGGAGTCAGATTTCTCGGCGGCGGCCTCCTGCGGATCATTGTCCGTCTCGGCCGAGCCGCGTGCGTAGGCCGCCGCCCCGTCAAAAAAAGACGCCTGGCCCTCCTCTCGATCTGCCTCGTCGACTGGGTCCAGCCTGCGCAGTGTCAAGTGAACCAGGGGTCAACTCCTGTAGACGCTCCTGGGTCTCACACGACGACTGCTCTGCGGGTGATTTGCGGTTGTGGAACAACGATCGCAACAGGTTGCGGCAGCAGGCCGCCGCAGTGCCGCGTGCAGGGTGCCACAGACAGCAGGGAGGGTGAACGCGCACTGGACGTTGGCGAGGCGCAGGCTGCCGCTGCGCAGGCTGCCGGAGGAGCGCACAGACGTCCCTGCCGGCACGCCGCCCGCCCCGCCGCGCGCCCGCAGGTTCTGCAGCAGGGAACGAATGGGCGCGCTGATCAGAGGACCTCCACACAAACAGGTGCTTTCCTCCTGCAATCTTTAGGGGGTTCAGGCATCGGCTGCAAGGGGTCACCCAGTGTGCGGTTACGCCCGCCCTGATGCCACAGAGCAGGCAACACGCTGAACCCCGCAAGTGCTGTGTGCCGGTGCGCTCTCTCCTGGCTGCACGAGCAGGGTTCGATGCACGATCTTGAGTGTCCAGACCGGCATGCTCCGCACCACTTTACAATTGGACTTCATTAAACCTGCTCGACCAGATATGGCGCCCCACGGCTCTGACTGAGGCGAATGGAGGCGGATGCTCTGCATGCTTGGGCGGCGGTCAGCACACCTCCATGTAATTCGCGACAGCGGATCGGGCGTCCTCTCGCGCCTCAGGGCCGCCGCTGCGCTCCGAGCCCGAGCTGCTGGTCTTGCTCGACGGGCCGCCGCCGCCGCCGCCCGCAGCCGCGGTGGCCGCCGCGGCGGCCACCGCCCGCAAATCTCCGCCACCGCCGCCGGCGTTGACGCTGCCAGAGCGCAGGCTGCCGGCCCGCAGGCTGGGCGAGCGAGACGCGCCGCCGCCGATCGCGGCGGACCGCCGTCGCAGCTCCTCCATGTAGTTGCCCACCACCGCCTCGGCGGTGGAGAGGTCCGCCACCGGCGACGCCGCCGCAGCGGCGCCGCCGTCAGGCTGGCCGTTGAGCGCCGCCGGCGCCAACGCAGAGGGTGAAGGATTCTCCGAGCCGGCGGCGGGGGCAGAGCCGGACCGGGCCGAGCTGCCTGGCGCCGGCGCCGCCCCCGCGGCCTCGGTGCTGCTCTGCCAGGAAGAGGCTGAGGGGGAAGCGCTGCCGCCGCTGCCGGCGGCGATGGAACGCGCGATCTGGCGCGCCGTCGCGGCGTCGCGCAGCCCCGCCGAGCGCTGCCGGAGCGCCTCCATGTGCGCCGCCACCGCCGCACGCGCTTCCGTCATGCTCTGGTGACCGCTGCCGCCCTGCTGCTGCTGCTGCTGCGCCTGCTGCTGCTGCTGCGCCTGCTGCTGCGCCTGCGCCTGCTGCTGCGCCTGCTGGTGAGGCGACAGCGGCGACGGTGTCGCGCCGCCGCCGCCGCTGCTGGGTGCTGCCGCGCCACTGCCGGCATCGCGGGCGGCGTCCGCGGTGGCCGCGTCCGCCGCGGTGGCCGCGTCCGCCGCGGCGTCCATTTTGTCGGACTTCTCGGACTCCTGGCGCGCCGCCGCCGTCGCGGCAGCGGCCACAGACCGTCGCCGCAGCGATTTCATGTAGTCGGCCACAGCCGCCTGCATTCAGATTCATGGGCGGGTTACCCAGTGCACCTTCGCCACTGAGTGCAGCTCCAGCGATGGCCTATTGGGACTGCAACTGCTGCTGCAGTGCACACAGATGACAAGCTGCAGGACACAGAGTTCGTGAGTTGCGCCATAATGCATGAGGCACATGTGGCGCTGCGCAACAGCTTGGTCAATCCTGCTTCAAGCTCTGTGCATCATTGGAAGCAGTTCGCACCTGGCCATCTCCGGCGTGCTCTGCCGACTCCGCAGGCTGCGCCGCTGCCGGGGCGCCAACGCCCCGCGCCTGCATCACCGCCGCGCTCTGCTTGCGCAGGCTGCTCATGTAGGCGTCCACTGTCGCGCGGGCGTCTCCCTGCCTCGGCGGCGCCTGGCCGCTTGCGTTGCCGCCAGTCAACCTGCCGCCGCTGCCGGCTGCCGAGCCGGCAGAGGCGCCTGCGGCGGCCTGCGCGCTGCCGGCGCCGCCGGAACCGCGGCTCACGCGCGCCGCCATCGACCGGCTGCGCAGATCCGCGAGGTAGTTGTCGACAACAGACTTGGCGCCGCCGCCGCCGCCGTCGCCACCGCTGCCGTTTCCCCCCGTCGCTGGCGCGTCGCCGCCCGGCGCCGACGGCACCGCGGTCGCGCCGCCGCCAACATCCGCGCTGCTAGCGACGCCTGGGCCGCGAAGGCCGTCCGCGACAGCGGCACCGCCGCTGCTGTGGCTGGTGAAGCGGCCGGGGGAGGGGAGCGGCGGCGGGGAGCTGGAGCGCCGGTCGGCCGCCGCCGCCAGCGACCGCGTCTGCAGCGACGCCATGTAGTCGTCCACCATCGTGCGCGCCGCCTTCACGCCCTGCAGTTCGTTTGCGACAAACCCTGTTTGTCTACCACGCATTTTCCGCAATCTTGTTGGGTACTTGCGAGAAATCCGCAAGCAGGTTACAGGCTGCCCGCGTCAGAATTGGCCACAGAGCCGCAGGCGGCCTGTGTGGGGAAAGGCGGGTGGCATATCTCTTTGAAGAAGCTGGAGGTGGGCAGCGGCAACAGCTGCACCACTCTGCGCAAGGACGCTGCGCAGGAGGAAGATACTTGGTGTGAGTATAAAGGAAATCACCTCGACGGACTTGTCGGCGACGGAGCGGGTGGTGGACGCGCGGGACTGCCCACCCGGCGGCGTCACGCGCGCCACGCTGGGGTGCTGCAGCGGCGGCACCGGCGGAGACCGCGGCCGCCCGCCCCTGCGCCATGAATGCAGCGAAAGTTGTATCAGCTTGAGCTGTATCAGCACGACCTGTGAGGGGAGGCCCTGCTGAAGGTCGGAGGTCTCTGGCAAACACCAAGTGCTGACAACAACATTGTCACAACAAGGTTGCATGCATGCCTCCAGACACCTCCCCAGTGACGACAGTGGGCAGGGCAGGGGGAGGTGTGCAGCAGCTGCATGCGAGAAGGCAACCGCACCTGGGAGGGGCGCCCGAGGAGCTGCGCATGGCCTTGTACGCCGCCACGGCAGCCCGCGCGGTATCGTCCTCATACACCGACCCTGCGCGGAGAAGGATTCGTCAGAAGCCAGAAGGCGGTGTCACGACTGCAGGCTGCTTCACACTTTAGCCACACCACGAAAGCAGGTCCCCGCTCTGCTGCCTTCCGAGCATGGTCAGCAAACAGGCGAATCATGCAAACACACGCCAGGTAGCCCAGCCTGAGAAGGAGAGATTCTACGTTGACCGCCACGCAGAGCCAGGGTTGCATCCACCCACTCGTTGGCAAAATGAGGTCAGGCTACTTGAGGGCAAGAGCCGAACGAGCCGTAGAGTGTGCTTGCCTGCACGCAGGGAGCCGGCCTTGAGGTCGTCCGGCGGGAGCTGAGTGTCCTTCGAAGGCGCGGCCGGCTGCAGGGCGGGCGCCGGCGGCGGCGTCGGAGGCGATCCGGCGCCACCCGTGCGCCGCTGCGCATGCCCGGTGACCGCCAGGCCCTGCGCGAGAGTTGAGAGCAGATGAGAGGCGGCCAGAAGGCAGCCGTCTGTGGCGACATTGCAGTATAATGCAGTGCAGACACTGCACTGGGGCGCTTCCAATGCAGTGACTGCATAACTTGTGTCACTGGCCTCACCAACAGGTTCTGCTGCAAGCAAAAAGTCCACAGCTGCAGCTGTGAGAATCTCAGCTGGTGGTGAGTTCTTTCAAGGCAACCAGCCTGACTGGCGGAGCGCAGTCTGTCCACATGATGCTGACAGCATTGATGCCGTCAGTATTCCCTATCGGTCCAATTTTGAAAAAACGCGACAGGACACCCGGCTGGCACGGCGCAGGCTGTCGTCTACGGCGCGGGTGCCGTCGGCTATCGTCTAGTCAACCTGTCACAACAAAGCGCAGTAGGAATTTCGAGGAAGCGCACCCGGCTGGCGCGGCGCAGGTTGTCGACGTAGCTGCTGACGGCACGGATGCCGTCGGCGCCATCGGGCGAGCCGTGCGCGAGCTTCGTGCGCGCCGCCGCTGCAGCCTGCGCGAACATGCTGGAGCCGCCCGGCCCGTGCGTGTCGGAGCGCCGGCGCAGGCCGGCGGTGTAGGCCAGCACCGCGTGGCGCGCCGCCGCCGACTGGTCCGCAGACTGTGCGGCGCAAAGGGAAAGGGTCCAGCAGTTCAACTGCACACGTGCAGTGGATGAAACTGCTGATGGATGATCCAGGCAGTACGGCAATGCAACCCCAGCAGCACAGCGCACAGCGATCGCGCTGCACCTTGCACACAACGAGAGTGTCAAGGACGCAACCACGGAGCTGCGGGGAATGCTGCTGAAAACATTAACGCTGCTGGGGGGCTTCAGCACAGCGCACCTGCGTGCGCAGCGGGTTGTCCTCTGGGGGCGGCGCCAGCGGCGGGCGGCGCGAGTGCGCAGGCGTCGCCGGCGGCGACGGCATCTCCAGGCTCAAGCTGCCCGAGCCCGCCCTGCCGCGACATTGGATACCAGAATGAGGTGATGTAAAGTTAAGACTCGTCCTAGGGTGTCACGCATACCGCAGTACCTTGGAGGCACTGAGCAGCCCATGAACACACGGCTCGCCCCTGCTCAGCTTCTGCTTGTGGGTTGCATATTGACGCTTCAGTGACAATCGCCGCACTGACAATCGCCGCACGCAGAGGTTGCTTGGCGTCTCCATAGAAAAGCTGCAACGGGGCGAGGCAGGGCGGGGTGAGGCAGGGGGCGCACCTGGGGGTGATCAACAGGACATAACCTTTGGTGATCCCTACAATCACAATTGCTGATCCGCTAGCGCACCTGAGGTAGCCGGCGGAGGGGGCGCGAGAGCTGGCCGGGGACTCGCTCGGCGATTCTGACAGATCGCTTGGGGAGATGCGGCGCAGCTGCCCACTGGCGGCGCGCTGCAGGAAAGTTGACCCAGAGCTTCGCACAGTGTCTCCAGCAACTTCGAGCCCTCAGGCCATGCACTGAAGGTGGGGACGGACGTCAGAGGTTGGCGCCAGAATATGCCGTGCACGTGGTCCAGACATGTGGAGCTTTGGTGTCATCATTGCGATGAAAGGACGGCACCTGCGCTGCGGGATGCGACAGGTCGGTGGTGGAAGACACGCGTGTTGAGCTGCGCGCAGACAGCGGCCCGTAGTCGTCATCGTCGTCCCGCGCGCACATCGCCGCCAGCCGCGCCTGCGGGTGGCGCAGCGGATCCAGCTTGCAACTCAGCTTTGCTGGTGCACAGGGGCCCTCTTCGCGGGTGGCTAACATCGTCACATCCCCCATGTGACAAGATCTGGGCTTGGGTGAATACATACAGCAAGCGCACTTCGGGCATGCATGCATGCATGCATGCATGGCCCAGGCTGCAATCTTGAACACATCTACACGGCCAGGCAGGTCCTCGCCGAAGTCAGTGGCCGATCAAATTGCACAGATTTTGATGTCACTTTACAACCAGCAATACAGGGAGGGCGCACCATGCGGGCGAGGCCGGCGGAGGCGATGGCGTGGCTGGTGGAGGCGACAGAGCTGTCGTTGGCGGCGCCGCCGCCGCCGCTGCTGCTGTGCAGCGCCGCTGCCGCCGGCGCCGTGGCGGTGCTCAGCGAACCCGAGTTCTGCCGCCGCCCGCCCTTGCACAACTGGTCCACCAGCTGCAGCAAAACAGGGGTTTGGCATGTCAGACTTGGTGGTGCTACACAATCCAAATGCTTCATTGTCCAGTGCACTGACCAGTCCAGAAAATGCCCCAGACAATTGACGGGGGCATTGGCACAAGCCTTGAGCTCGATCGTGTCCCCCTGTGCGATGTGCCAGGGTGCATGCCTAGGGTGCATGCTTGCATCTGGAGGATCTGGCAACTATCCCCACAGGGAAGCACGCACGCCGGAAAGCAGGTCACACAGGGGGCTTGGGTGGGCAGGGTTTAGGGGTCTCGGCCGCTCAAGTCTCGCACCTTGCCCCAGTGCCACTGCGGCAGGTCGACGCAGTTCTCCGCGCGGCACTCCAGGCAGAAGTATTTGAGCTCCTGGTACGCCTCGAAGCTGCTCGCGCGCATGCTGGCCTCGCTCCGCGGCGACGCCATTGACGCCGCTGCAGGTTTTCAGGAGATATATCGCAACACTCGTGGCAATCAAACCAACAACTGAAGCCCAGCTGTCAAACGTCCCCGGCGCAGCGCCGCCCGCCGCCAGGGAGAGAGGCGCGCTCCTCCCGGTGTAAGGTGCACAGACAGCAGCGTCAGCGAGACAAAAAGACACGCACTGCACGAGTTGCCAGAGGCGCCATTGGCCCACAGACGATATTTAGTACACTGCAGAAATGGCAGCAGACACGACTGCAGCATGCGAAGCGGCAGCTGCAGATGCAGCATGCCGGCAGGTGGCTGGCATGTGCCAGAGCGCACCAGGGTAGCGATGGGATCTTTGTCCCGGCTGCAGCGCGGCTGCATTGAAAAGGCGAACATGTTGGCAGAGAAGGGCGAGATACTGCATTAGTATAGTGGGAGGCACCGGTTGTGTTTGAAAGTCGCAGTTGCCCAAACAAGTGGGGCGCACAAGAATGCGCAGCAGCAGCCGCCATGAGCAGCCTGGCTCAGCAGACTTGGCTATAGCATGCCCTCCGAGGCAACTAATAGGTCGTTCGAGCTGCAAGTGAAATGGCGCAACCTCCAATGTGGCTTCTTCTGAGCTTCTGGGACTTGAGCTGCATCGCCCTCCAGCCGGCCGAGCAGGCCAGGCAACAAGAGCCAAACAGACCTACCATGGCTGCTGGCGGCCGCGGCGGCGATGGGCGAAAAGGGCGACATGCCGATGACCAGCTCTGGCGGCGAGTCGGCGCCGGCCGCCGGCCGCGGCACCGCAGCCGCCGAGTTGGCGCGCGGCGTCCCCGGGTGGCTGCCGCTGCCAAAGGCGGTGACGCCGGCGGCCAACGCCGCGGCCGCCGCGTCCTTGGTGACGGCGCCGCCTGCGTCAGCGGAGCCGGCGCAGCGCAGGTCGATCGCCGCGGGGCCGTCGGGCCGCTGCAGCACCTTGGGGTAGGAAGCCACCAGGCGCGCCGCCTCGTCGGCGGCGCCCGCCGCCTCCAGCCGCTCCGTCGCCGCCTGCGAGCAGTCACCAAAAGGAGCGTCGGCCGCAGATTCGCTACCAGGGTTGGATCGGTCAGTCGCAGTCCCATGTGCTGCCCAGCTGCTGGGGCAAACCCTGGCCTGTCGGCGGGCAAGCCCGTCCGGAGATAGCCAGGGCGCTGTCCGGGCTGCCAGTGCCAGGAGCCCTGCAGCAGCTTGTTGGAATCCAACAGCAGCCCTGGACCCTGCGAAGCAGCGGATGTCGCCACCCACCTTGAGCAGCGCCTCGGTGGTGCGGCGCAGCAGCGCCTCCGCGAGCCGCGCCGCCAAAACCTGCACCGCATGCCGGTCCATCTTGGGGCCGCCGGCCGCGGTGAGGGCGCCCACCACGCCGGCTCCCACCTCCAGGGGGATGGTTATGCAGGTGGAGGCGCCGTACTTCTGCTGTAGTGCCGCCCAGTCGCGGAAGCGCGCCTTGCTCGCACTGCGGGAAGCGGACGCGGATCGATTTGTCAGAAATGCAGCTATTCCAGTTGCACGACTCAAAATAAATGTGCCGCTGCATCAGCTCCAGGGGCCGCAGGGTTGGGGGCATGTCCGACGCCAGATGATGAAAGGTCTAACCAATGGATGCCAAACAGGACCGTCGCAACGTCATGCAGTCAAATGCTGCGAACGATGCGTACCTGCAGACGCCGTCGCGGCCGCGCAGGACCTTGCCGGTGGCGAAGCACCGCCAGGAGGCGGTGTCCAGCCCGGCAGACGCCGCCGGCAGCGGCCCCCGGCGCACGCTGCCCGCCTCCAGCAGCGGCTGCACCCGCAGCACCTGGCCCCCGCCGCTCGCCAGCGCCACGCTGGAAAGCAGAGAGGAGTCGAAGATATCGAAAATATTTCAGAAATATTTCGAGTGCAACGATGAGTTGTGGACAGGGCGGGTGCGGAAAGTGTTCTCAGCAGCGGCTGCACCCGCAGCACCTGTCTGCCGCCGTCCGCCAGCGACACACTAAATGTAACGAGCATGTCGGGGGTGTCAGCATGGCTTGGGCGCAACGACGGGTTGTGATCAGGTTGTCAGTGCCAGTGTACCCGCAGCACCTGTCCCCCGCTGCCCGCCAGCGCCACGCTGGGGAAGGAAAGGGAAACGAGGATGGCAGCATGGCACTTGGTGGAATGCGAGTGTGAGGCAATTTGGTCAGTGCAAAAAAAGGGCTTGGGCAGGCAGCGCAAATTCAGGCAGTTGACCAATGCAGAATGCGCCACACTTGCTACACGGCAGCACGGAGCCGCAAATCTTTAACTAGATCAAGACTTGCAACTGTGCAAGGCATGCAGCAAGCAGTGGCGCACAGCAGAGTTGTGAAATGACTGGCGTGCAGGAATCTGGGGCTTGAAATGCGAGCAGTCAGCCATATCAGACTGAAGGTACACAGCCAGAAAGCGGCACACACAGAATTGCAGATGTCCGCCAGCATCAGCGCCTGTCGATACACATGAAACAGCAAACGTGCGTACCTGAGGCATGACACGCCGGGCAGGCTGGTCAGCAGCGCGGGCGCGAGGCTCTCGTGCGGCGCGTCGCCCGCCAGCAGCACCGCCGCCAGCTCCTCGCACAGCCGCGCCATGCCGGGCCCCCGCACCGGCCGCCCCGGCCGGCCGGACACTCCGCCGCCAAAGTCGTTAATGGTTTGCCGTTTCTGCCAGCGCTGCCCGCTGCTGCTGCTGCCGCTGGCTGATCAGCCTGATCCTGGCCCGGGCCTTGTCGGACTGTGTGACCTGGCGTGCACTGCTGCCGCCGTCGCTGCTGCTGCAGCGCCTTGCAGGCAGTGGGTTAACCCGCGCCGGCGCCGTGCGCAGGCGTTTGTGCTGGCCGGATTGTGGCCTGCCTGTGGAGCTGCGTTCAGCAGCCGAAAGACTCGCCATTTCGTCAGCACCTGGGCTGCCACCCCTGGGAACCTCGCATTTCGGCCTGCCAGGGCACAAAGCGAGGCCACCGTCCTTGCAACCTGCAGATGCGCATAATGCACCGCCATTCCAGCAGGCCACAGCAAGCTGCCGGCCACAGACAGCCTCGAGCCGCGGTTCCGTGGGTGGCAGTCACCAGAGCGTGACTGATAAGGCCATACGGCGTTGCTGCAGGCCGCAAGCACCCGTGAGACAGCTCAAATGCTGCAGGACCGGTATACTGTGATGCATGATAGCGGCCCACTCGAGCAGCACACAGAGACTGCCCCTGCACTGCTCGACTACGGAATCGACACCTTGTCCTGCTCACCTCTCAGGCGAGCCTCTCACGCGCGGCACAGTCGCTGAAGTGGCATCCCCAGGCGTCCAGCACCGCCCAAATCACATGTGCAACAGCCTTCCGGGACATGTAGAATAGGGTTGCAATCTGCGGGCCGGTCTAGCCCACCCCGGCATACCAGTGGCAAAGCTGACTTCACCTTTGCCGCTCGGGCAACGGTACGCGGTAGGGCTGCAACCCGCTCCCGGAAACCACAATGTGCCACCCCACCTGCTCACCTCTGCTCACAGAATCAGCTTGCGCGTCCCGCAGGCCGGTCGAAAGCTGCGAAAAAAATGCCAGGTGCGACGGTGCGTAACGCGCACTCCGCGTGTGTGCCGGATTCAGGGCAGAATCGCGGCGATCCTTGAACCAAACCCCGCAGCCGTCCACATGGAGTGCCGCTGGATGGTCGCACCCGGCAATTTGGCACTTTTCGGGGGTTGATAAAGCTTCCCGCGACTCTCAGAGCAGTACAGCTTCCCGCCGTCAGGGTTTACAATTTGAGGACTTTCCCGCAAGTTCAGAACAGTCAGGGGCTTCGCTCGAGCATTGCAAGTTTCCCAGCAGTTGCGCACAGACTGCAATGCACAGGAATCAAAGGTGCCACCAGATTTAAAGGCGTACGCGGCGGTGGTGTGCATTCGGCTGCCTGCGCCAGGTTGTGAGCAAAGCATGGCGCGTTGCTGCAGCCATGTATGGTACAGGATAGGTACATCAATTGAGGGTCACATATCGCGTGTGAAGACTACGCAGCTGCATCGTCAGCTGTGCTACTGATCCGTGTGAGATTGCTGGGCACAGGCCTACATTACCAGCTACGGTCGGCTCTGTCCGACCGCACCGCCGGATTGTGCCGCTGCCGTATCACACGTTCTTGGGACCCATCCAGCACTTTGGGTTCTTCACCGGCAGCTTGTTCGCCTCCCAGTCCTTGAAGAATGAAGGAGAAAGGCATTACTCCACCGGCAGCTTGTTCGCCTCCCAGTCCTTGAATATAGGAGAAAGGAATTACATGACGCCCAACGCATGGCCTGAGGTCTGGCACGGGGCGGTATGCGGCAAGGACACATAAAGACTGTGGATAAAGTTGCTTGGTACAACAACAGTATGCGTACAAAATATGTACACAGGGGTTGATTCTGGTGTGAAGCCACCCATGACGTGCCTTGAAGCCGCCCGTGACATTCACCAGGAACTGGTAATTCGCCTACAGCAGCAAGGCGAGCGCTAAGCAGTCAATGCTGGTGCGTGTACCGGTCACCAAAGGCAGACGAGAAGTTCGGTTAAAGAGGCAGCTTGTCCTGTCGAGCCGCACCTCCTCGAGGGCTTTCGCGGCTCGCGCGGACCGGCCCCCCAGTTGGCACCCCTGCATGCCACAGCACGACAGCGGCAATCGCTCAAAACATACACGGCGCAGGGCAATGCAGCCCAAGCAAACATCCAGCGCGGCTGTCGCCCTTAAGTCACAGGCGAGTCAACGACAGCAAGAGCCGGGAGGGCTCACCACAGCGATCCTGTCTTCGGCCGGATTCGTGAACTTGGCCTTCACCTCCTCCACAAAGTTCTCGTTTTCCGTCATGCCTGCCGGCGCAGAGGGGCCCGTTGCGTCAGCTGCCACACGTGCACATGTGAGGTCACAAGGGGTGTTCTGCTGAGCATTAATGACGCCGAGCCGCGCTGGCGTGCGACCTTGATCCAAATTCGAGGTGGGTACCCAGCAATGATTGCATCGCCACATGATCAGCGCAGCTCGCAGTGCAGTGCCAGCAGTGGATGCTCACCATCCGGGCCCTTGTTTAGGAAGGGGACATTGATGGCGCCAGGGACGTGCCCGCCCTCAAACTCCTCTTTCGTCCTGCGCATGAACCGCGCGTGGGTTGCTTTGGGACTCAGCCCAAACCATATGCATCTGCATCATCAGCACCAAGCGAGCTGGCTTGGATGATGGAGGAGGGAAGGACTCGCCTCACGTCCAGGTATGCGCGCTGGCCGGTGGACACGAGGTGAGCGGTTTGCATGACGTCCAGGTCTGTGACCGGCATTGTGGTAGCAGTGCTGGTGTGCGAGCTGCGATGGAACCGGACGAGCGCTGCAGCTGAGCGCAAGTACGGTATCGCCAGGTATGCCACACCTGCGCCAACATGCATGCACGACGAGTGAATGACAGACTGGTGGGTATCATCACGAACTGGGAGCGTTTTGAACTTCTTGGGACTGTGTGCATCAGAACCATCAAGGGATCGAGGGTCACCGTGGACACGCCCAGGTCACTGGAGCATCTGGGTTTGATCGCAAGTCCTATTCTTCCGGCAATCCTCGACGCGATTCCTTGCATGTCCAGCCGCAGGTCACTGAAGGATGTGTTTGAGCAGGATGCGGCAAATGAGACCAGTTTACGGCCGAGATCCTGGAAAAGGGCCACTTTGGAGGCAAGGGTTTTGCTAAGAGTTTTCTGAGGATGCTCCACCCCTTCACCAAATTTACACCACACTCACGGCCTCGTCATGCACCTACCAGGTGGGCTGCTACGTGTAGCGTCTGATTCTGCACTTGGCCGACAAGCCTTCCCGTCCCCGTGTTATACCCTCTGCTTTGTGGGTCAGGCGTCAACGATGCCAATCCCAGCCGATTCCGTTTGGCAGCACAATCTCGGCCCCCTAGAAACGACATAGCGCCCTGCCATGATCGCACAACAGCTGCAAGCATATCGTAGACGGCGGCGCGGTCTCCAAGTAGCCAGCGGCACCTCCCACTGGCAGCTGCTTCAAGCGGGCCCGCCACCGATCCACCACCAACGTTTCACATGCGGCTTGGCGCATGTGCGAGCTTAGTTGCCACGGATCTGCACGGGACGCATGACTGTGTCAGCAAGCAGACGTGATGACAAGTTGAATGCTTCGAGGTGGACACAGCAACAGCAGCATTGGTAGAAGGTCAGGCGGCTGAGGTCCCCCAAGCCGGTGCTGCCGCCTTCTGCCGCCCAAACCACGAACGCACCTTGCCGATGACGTGCAGGATCGTTACGAAGGCGACGAAGCTGAGGCTCATGATGATGACGATCGTCTGCAATACCAAGAATGAAGAATGTCACACGCGAACGAGGGCAGGCATGGCATTTGCATTGCTGTGCGCAGTAATTTGCACAGCAAGGCCATGCGCTAGTCGTGGGCTTCTGCAGCAGGCAAGCCGGCTCACCGGCGAGATCTTGAGGCCAGGCGAGTCATCTGTGTAGAAGTTAATGCCGCCACCACCGCCGCCGCGGCCGGCTGTTGACCGCCCTGTGCCTGCGAGCCCATAGCGTGTTTGTCAACATCTCGCGGATGGGCGAATATGCTTGGGGTGCAGCTACAAACCTGCACCGAAGATCGCTATACGCTGTGTCCGCCTCGGCATTATCAGTGCTTGTGAAGCGACATCACCAGGCACAGTGCAGGCACAACGCGGGATGTGCGAGTGTCAAACCGAGGCAGCGTTCTGAAACTGACACCTAAACACCGAAGGACCTGCAGCTCCTGCTGTCCAACTGAACATGGTGCTCATGCGCTTTTGCAAGGTAATCACGGCGCGCTGATGCCAGAGGAGTCCACCTCACACCTCGTTCACCTCGTGGGCTACTGGCGCCGTGCTGTACTGCATGCCTGTGTGCGAAACAGTTACTGTGCTGTCCTTCTGTGATGCGTATTTACCCTCCAGCGGAGCAGGCTTGTGGAACTCCGTCGGTACCTGCTTTCCTCCTGCCGAGAGTGCCGGTCGGCCCTGTGGGCTTGCCCACTGTGGTGGCAGCACCCGAGCCCCTGTTCACCAACGTGCTCGACTGGCTGGATGCTCCCGCGGCTCTGACCATGCTGCCGAGGCTGCTGCGCAGGACTGATTAGCCCTTGTGACCGAGCTGAGGCACTCTTTGGCGCGCTGCTCTTCCTGCCGGCGCGTGTAGACACGTTCAGGGAGGCAACGTTTGTGATCGAAGCAACTTGGGCGAAATGCTGCAAGCGAAATGTGGTGAGCTGGCTCATCCGGCCTGGAGTTGCAACGCGTTTCGCGGCAGATTGCCGCGGGAGCTTGTCCATCATCAAGCAGTGCTTGACAAGCACGCTCTGTAGCTGCGGATTGTGGCAGTCAGACCAACTTTGCATCGTGCTCGAACTCAAAGGGTCCTCAGAAGTTCCGCGGGTGGGCTTCGACGGCGCGGCGACACCATAGTTTAGCAAAATCTTCCGGATCTTCGCAGCCAGAGCTGCAGTCTGGGCAGCAGCAACGCTCTTGCCTAGTCAGGTTCTTTGGTGCAAGCATCTTATGGGTTATCGCTATATGTCACAGAGCTGACCGCCTAGTACCCAGTCTAGGGATACCGGCGCGCGCCTCACACACGCAGCGCTCCAGCGGGTTTTGTTCACCTGAGGCAGCACTTCCTGCGACGACTTAAAGCTCAGTGCAGCTCGACGAGCTGTAACTGACTCGCGGTGAGCGGGTAAGCGGCACCCGGCTGTCGGAGCAGCGGAGCGTGTGGCGGCGCCACATTGCGACCGTCAGGCCGGCAGCCACCGCTGTGCTTTTCGCAAGGCAGCTCGCACCAGACTCGCACCAGAAGCGTCCTAGTCAGCGCGGCAGCAGCTCAGGCCTGGTTTGACACAGCAGCGCACAGCTCCAGCCGGCGCCGGAAGCAGCGGCCTCGACAGCCAATCCAGAACAGCCAGCAGTCATGGTTCTCAATGAGCTGGGCAATCGCATCGGCGCCGCGCTGGCGGCGATGTCCAATGCCACCGTTATCGACGAGGGCGTGCTGGACGCCTGCCTCAAGGAGATCTGCACCGCGCTGCTGCAGGTCAGTCAGTTGGATGGGTTCATGCAGGCTGCCCCATGCAGGTTGAACCGTGCAGGATGACTTTCGTATGAGCTCACATCAGGTTGTGGCGGGCGGTCGTATTGGGGTTGCTCAGAAGCGCCTCCATACTGCGCACTGACCCGTCAAACAGTTTGCCCATGAGATGGCACTAGAAGCAAGACATGTAGTTGAAGCTCGCTGCTGTGTGCAGGCGGATGTGAATGTAAAGATGGTCATGGGCCTGCGCGTCAACGTCAAGAAGCGCGTCAACATCGCGGACGTGCCGGCGGGGCTCAACGTGCGGCGCCTCATCGAGAAGGCCGTCTACGAGGAGATGGTCGCCATGCTGGACAGGTTGCCGTTTCAACAACAAAAAGTCATGACGTCAATACGCACAACAGCTGTTTAGGGTGAGATGGAGCAGAGACGGAGCAGGAAGCACCACGGCGAGCGTGGAAGGAGAACGGAACGCCGCGCTGCGCCGCACATGTGCTGATGAGGCGTGTTTCCGCGTTTGGCTTGTGAAAAGTGTTTCGGTGCTTGCAGCGGCGTGGACCCAAAGACGCAGGAGCTGAGGGGAAAGCTCAAGCCCAACAGCCTTGTTTGGAGAAATCAAGTGTGTCTCAGTGATTGAGCGTGCCTTTTATCGCCTTCGCAGCGGCGTGGACCCCAAGACACAGGAGCTGAAGAAGGGAAAGCCCAACGTCGTCATGTTCGTCGGCCTGCAGGCACGCCTTTCAGGCTTCGGGCTTCGGGCTGCAGCTGACAACTCGCAGTATTAGACTGCCCTGCTGGAGTCTGTCTCTTTTAGCAGTACACCTTCCCAAGACGATGACGTGCACCAAGTACGCATACCACTTCAAGCGAAACGGCTTTGAGCCGGCGCTTGTGTGCGCCGACGCTTTAAACACTCTGCGCAAACAAGGGCTTTCGTGTGTGCAGGGCAGCGGCAAGACGACGACGTGCACCAAGTACGCGTACCACTACAAGCGCAGGGGCTTCAAGCCGGCGCTGGTGTGCGCCGACACCTTCCGCGCCGGCGCCTTCGACCAGCTGAAGCAAAACGCCACCAAGGCTGCCATACCCTTCTACGGCAGCTACCAGGAGACGGACCCCGCGGTCATCGCAGAGCAGGGCGTCGAGCGGTGCGCACACGCTGACTCATCATCAATCATCTTCTCCATTTGTCCTTTGACAGTATGTTGGTAGATGGACCCCGCGATCATTGCGGAGCAGGTCGTCGAGCAGTGCGCACATGCCTATATGTCTTTAGTCATCTTCCTAGTATACAAACCCTGCCGTCAGCGTGGAGCAGGGCGTCGAGCTGCGGGCCAACATGTTGGTCGCTCATTCCACACCATGGCTGCCACCCGCACGCAGCGTCTGGTTTGCAGTCACCACGGGCACGGCCCTGGGTCGATATCCAGGCAGCTGTTCTCAGCTTGAATGCGCGCGGTCACAGGCTCAAGGCGGAGGGGCGGGACTTCATCATCGTGGACACCTCCGGGCAGCTTTCATTCGCTTACCTCATGAATTCACATGGAGTTCTCAAACGATGTTGCTTTGGACTGCAGTTTCAAGGCGGGGGGGCGCGACCTCATCATCGTCGACACCTCCGGGCGGCACAAGCAGAGCGACGCGCTGTTCGAGGAGATGCGCGCGGTAGGAGCCGCTTGCCCTCTTTCGAGTGCCACAACTGATGCACGAATCATCAGTGGCTGTCTTGTGTGGTTCATCTCCGTTCAGTGCGCTTTGCAGACCGCATGTCTCTGGGTGTGACGCACCCGGGCGCAAGCATTGTTCGAGAGTACATGCACCGCTTTTTCAATACTCATATTTCATTGCGGCACAGGTGGCGGCAGGCGTGGACCCAGACCTGGTCATCTTCGTCATGGACTCCTCCATCGGGCAGGCCGCCCAAGACCAGGCCGCCGCCTTCAAAGACAGCGTCCAGGTGCGGAACGCTGGCTTTTGTCAGAACAGCGTCCAGGCGCAGGTGCCAGGGTTTCCGCGCCGGCATCAATACAGCTGCTGCACTGTCCGGATCGCTTCTGATGGACGCCGCAGCTGAAACACTGAGTCCGCTTTGTTTCGACACGAACGCACAGCTGCAAACCGCAGGTGGGGCAGGTCATCGTGACGAAGATGGATGGGCACGCCAAGGGCGGCGGCGCGCTGTCCGCCGTCGCCGCCACCAAGTCCCCCATCAGCTTCATCGGCACCGGTGCGGCGGCTGACGGCTTCTGCTACAACTTGTCTGCTGCTGCCATGCCGGTCCTGTTGCTTACATGTATACTGTGCCCATATTTTCGCACCTGGCCTTGCAAATGCAGGCGCTGCTCCCGACCATTGCGCCTCTCCTGTCTGGTGGCGGCGCAGCCTGCTGCCTGCTGCCCGGTTGCAAAGCTGCGTCCTTGTGAGGCGGTGCAAGTTGCTCACTGTGTAACATTCACACACAATGCGTGGTGCCTGTGCAGGCGAGCACATGCACGAGTTCGAGCCCTTTGAGACCGGCAAGTTCGTGAGCCGCCTGCTGGGCAAGGGCGACTGGAACAGCTTCATTGAGCGCGTGCAGGTGCGCATCGCATGATGGAGCCGCTTTGACGGCAAGCCACTCTTGTCGGGGTTTGGCAATGGGGGATCACCGGCACGCTGATGACCAGCCATGGTGTTCAGGACAACGACAACCGCGTCTCTGGCGCCAAGCGCTCTCCGCATTTTCGTCTCTCCATCAGAGTCCTACTTCACATGCGACTTCACATGCGACTTCACAATTTTCATTTAATAGTGCGCTGCAGGAGGACCGGCCGCAGCAGCACTACACATCATGCGGTATCGGGCGCCCATGCCGCCTTGTTCATCCTGGAGAAAATATGATGCATCGACAGTCACACATTTTTTTGCAGGATGCAGTGCCGGAACCGGACCAGCCGAAAGAGGACAAGATGCAACATGCAGAAAACACAATCATACATGATCTGTTCTATCCTCGGCACGACATTTCCAGATGCAATGCTGGAGGAGGACGAGCCGGTGCTGATGCACAAGATAGTACACAAGAGACATGAGACAACTGGAGTATCTTTGAAATTTCACCACCTCATGTTTCGTCCTCGACATGATCACGCACAGGATGCGGTGCCGGAGGAGGACCAGCCGGAGCTGATGGACAAGATCAGCAAGGGGCAGTTCACCATGCGCATCATGTACGAGCAGTTTGCCAACATCACCAAGATGGGGCCCATGAGTCAGGTGCGCACCCGCGCTCTTCCGTAGCTGACAAGGGACACTGAAGGCAGATTGAATGAAGTTTCCCTTGGTGCTGTACTGCACCCTGCTGCTGGTTTCATCCCCAACCCTTCCCCCAGACCTCGCACATCCGACCAACGCGCAGCGGCAATGGCGGCCTGCCCATGGCAACACGCCAGGCACAGCAGGCATCTTTCAACGTTGAAGAGCACCAACGCTTGGCATGCACAACAGAGAAACCTCCGTCGGGAAACTTCGCCAACCCCGGCCGCAGGTAACGCTTATGATGCTGGGCTCCAGCGATACGCCCATGCCGCGGTCTGGACTTTCAAATGTACAGGCAATACCGATCTTCCCGAATTCCGACCGCAGGTGATGTCCATGATTCCGGGCTTCAGCAACGCGCTGATGCCGCCGGGGCACGAGAAGGAGTCGGGCGCCAAGATCAAGCGCTACATGTGCATCATGGACTCCATGACCGACAAGGAGCTGGACTCCTCCGACCCCAAGCTCTTCACGGTGCGCGTGTCACCATATACTCCAGTTGCAAGCGTCTGAAATGGGCCATGATTTGATCTGAGGTGTCATTTTCTGCGTGTGAAATTGGACTCCTCCGACCCCAAGCTCTGCATGGTGCGCGCTCGATCGGGGCCTTCCATTTGGAAGACGACTCAATCTATTCCTATTGCCATGTGAGCCTGAAATGACTTTTTGCGAACGACAGAAAGTGGCGCCCGAGACTTTTCCAGAGTGTGCGATTGCTGTGGGTGGAGCGATCAGGTGTCAGGTGTGACGCCCATCCCCGAGGAACTGGTCACGAAAGTGCAAGCACTAAAGCGAGGTCGCACCCCCCCGAACACGACCTTCATGCGCCGCCATGCAGGGCACGCGGGTGACGCGCATTGCGCGCGGCAGCGGCCACGCAATCAACGAAGTGATGGCGCTGCTGGAGGAGCACCGTCGCCTCGCCAAGATGTTCCAAGGTACATCCGCAATTCAGCGTTGTCCTCCGAGTGAAAGATGTACCTGTCTGAACCCCCTTGATGCCCCTCTCGGAGCACCGCCGCCTCGCAAAGACGTTCCAGGGTGCGCGTTCACATCCAACTTCAGCTTCGCTGATGCAAATCTGATATCGTGCGCTGATACACTTTTGGATTTGGTGGCTGCAGGTGCGATGAAGGGCATGAAGATGCCCAAGGGCGGCGGCAAGGGCGGCCGAATGCCGCAGATGAACATGGACCCCGCGCAGATGGTGCGTCAGGGTTTTGTGCGCGAATGTTCTGTTGTGCGCCGCCACTTGCTCGGCCTGCAGCTGGTCCATGCTGCCTGCGCTGCCGCACTCATTCACAGCTGGCGGAAACACACGCCACAGTCCAGCATGGATGTTACAAAGGTCATGTCCGGCGCGTGTACACCGCCCCCTTTTTGTGTCGGGCCACTGACTCTGGAGCGCTTGCCGTGCAGGCGCGCATGCTGCCTCCCCACATGCTGCAGCAGGTGCGAGCGCGACCTAATTGCTCGTATGCCGTTGCCAACCCATTGCCCAAAGCGTGGCTATGCTGCAGTGCACCGGATTTTCGGCCATTCACCTGGCAGCCTTGCCCATTTCCCTTTTTTTTTTCTTGTTCAAGCAGTGACCCCTCGGTCTGCCGATTGCAGATGGGAGGCGTGGGTGCGATACAGCAAATGATGAAGCAGATGGAGGGCAAGATGTAGTGCGCAAGCCAGTCGTCCTGCGGGGGCTTGTTTTGTCGCGGCACAATGCAGCAGCAAGCTCGGCCACCGCGCACTCACTGTGCGGACGCTGCCGACGAGGGAGTTTCGTCATTCGGTTGCTGCAATTGTCAATGTGGTTCGCTGGGAGAGGGGACAAGGGCCGCAATGGTTACAGGATGTGAGCTGAATCAAGCCGATTCGCATAACTAGTTGTGTGTGTACCACTGGATGCAGCCCTTGTGCAGATCCTCACGCAGTGGATAACACAAACGCACACAGTCGGGCCACCGTCTCTGCGAGTCCCAGTGACCAACTCTCCGAGTCCTAGCTCGACTGTGCGCCCTTGCACCAGCGCCCTCATGCTGGTGCGTTGCAGCGCCGCGTCTGCTCAGGCGGGGGCAAAGGGAAAGAATCGGACAGCGCCGTCCATGCCACTCACCAGCAGCCCATCATCCACAAACTGCAGGCCTGCGGTTTTGCACGAAAAAAAGTTCGACGGAGACACTTAGCTGATGGCTCGCAGCTGGGTTGACATCACACGCACTGGCGGCTCGTGCCAGTTTCACACCACGGCTAGCGCAGGGCTCCGAAGAGACGCGCTGGCGCGCACGTTCTCTGCTGCAAAGTGCTGTGGAAAAGGCCGCAATCCACGAGCGCTTTAACGGGGACCGCACCTGTGATCTCGTGGCGGTGGTGCTGCAGCGCGTCTGCAAAGAAGCCGCGTCCTGCGCGCACATGGCAGCAACTCATGCCGGCAAACATTGCAAGGTAGCTGGGCAGGACACCCGCAAGCTGCGATCCGTGAAGCACTTTGAAAGCTCTGGCGTTGCAGAGAGGCATGCTCATGGATACACAGCGCTGCCCCAGACTCCGAAAAACAAGCTTGCCATCTCCAACAACACGAGGCCACGCACTATTTCCCTTGGGGCGCTCGCCTCGAGAGTATTGCGCAGTGTCCAGCGTCTGCAGCAGCGTGCCGCGGCCGGCGGAGCAGAGGCGCACGGCGCCATCTCGGCCGCCCCACGCAAGCAGTGGGCCACCGGTCGCGGCGCGTCCCACCGCCAGCGCGGTCACGCCGCCAGGATGGCGTTCTTTTGCCTCCCACACCGGCCGCGCTGCACCAGCAAGGCGCATGAGTAGATTCGTGCATCTGTACATACATAAGCATCAGTGCGGTCGCGCCGCCAGGGTGCCGCTCCCACAACTCCCACACTGGCCGCGCTGCGCCAAAAAGGAGGAAAGTGCAAGATCACAAGGCGAGGATCTTCGTAGAGACTTTCCTTGCTGCCAGCGTCGTCACGCGCTGGTTGGCATCCTTTTCGCCTCCCACACCGGCCTCGCGCACAAAGAGGTTCTGTTGTTTGCTGGAATGATGTTCTCCACAGACAGCCATGCTTACAATACACAAATGAGTACAAGGCAGGGAGTGGGCACATGTCGCCGTCACGCCGCCAGAATGCCGCTCCCGCGGCCCCCGTGCCGGCTGGGTTGCACCAGAAGGACGCAATCATCGATACAGTATGGAACCTTGAGACGATGTTCGAGTGAGTGGTCTCTCAGGTCCGGACGCTCCCGGTTGGCCATCCCAAAGGCGAAATAGCAGCCCCCCACTTCCCTTTCGACAGGCGGTGTGCATGTTCTACCACCGCTACAGTAGTCCTGCAGCATGTACACGCATATGCAGTGCGTAGGCACAAGTGGCCCACCCTGTGCTGAACTACTCATTTGCCACCTCCACGTACCGAACACTCGTGCAGGCTCATCAGGCACAGGGGTCAGGAATCAGCGCTGTTGCCCGTCGCCAGACGAAGAGCGCACTGCCCAGGCCGCTGCTGAGGGAGGCAACATCCGTGACGACGATGGAGCCGGCGTCAGAAATGTAAGGTTTGAGAGAAGGAAGTTAACAGGGTTCGAAAACACTCACCGCCCAGGCCGCGCTGCGGAGGGAGTGCACGTCGGTGACAACGATGCTGTTGGCGGCGTCGGTGGTTCATTGATGCAACTTGTACATGGGAGTACTGCAAGAAAGGCGCAGACTCACAGCCCAGGCCGCTGCCGAGGGCACGAACGTCGGTGACGACAATGCTGCCGGCGTCATCCGCCGACGCCAGCAGGCAGCCGCCTGGCAGCGACGCCAGCCGCGTCACCATCGCCTGCAGGGTCACACGATCAGCTACCAGTTGTGCTTCTACTTCAGTTGTGCTTCATGAGCCGGCAGTACCTGACTTCCTGCTGATAAGTGAGCTGCGCACAGGGCGTCATATGCAATCAGCAACAAAGGAATACGGCTGTGACTCGCGTCGCCTGACAATGGCAACACCAGACAGGCCACAATCGCCTGCAAGCAGACGGCGCTTTGAATGTGCAACGTCCGCATTGCCGTGTGAACACATGCAGGTAGCTTTCTTCTTCGTCAGCGCTGTGACACCACGAAATGGCTGCGCTGCCAGACCGCAATTCCTCGAGGGAACTGGCCTTCTGCTCGATTCAGTGCACTGCGGCGGAAGCCCGCCCAGCCAAGACCAATGGCGTGGTCCTAGAATCCAAGAAGGCCGCAAAGCCGCAGCGCGCTACATCAGCACCTGGTGCGCCGTCAACGTGGCGATGCAGGCGGACTGCGGCGGCGCGAGCGTGTCCCACAGCGCGACATTCATGCCACGCCCGCCCAGGCCGCCCGCCGCCAGCACGCTGGAGCTGCCGCCCACGAACGCGACGTCGCAGCCACGGCGGTGCAGCACCTGTGTTACGTGACCTCACAAGGTGGGTATCATCCTTAACGACAGCCACAAGCCCGCACTTGCGGTGCAGCACCCGTGTTGTGCGACGCAAAACCCTACCTGCAGCGAGCTTTCTGGGTCCGCGCCCTCTCTGCAAGGGCCAGCCGAGGTCGGTAGGCGCGCTGGCGCGCATGCATTTCCAGAGATGGTGTTACACAAGTGCACAGGACGGCCGCTGATCCCGGACCGACTATTTTTGCATCGCGATGTTGATGGCGCCACATACACGTTCTCAAGAAGCGAGGCGATGTGACGGCACCTGCATGGCCCAGTCGGCGCGGCCGAGGCCGCCGCGCCGCGGTGCGTCCAGCCGCCACGTCGCCAGCAGGCCACCCTCGCCGATGGCCGCAAACCGCTCGCCGCAGTCCCCAAATCGCACCTGTACGGCGAAAAAGCTAAGAAATTAACAGTATTGCCCCAGGACAGCAGCTCCCGACAGGTCTGGGTGCTCTGTATGAGGAGGCAGTGTCCAACCAGAGTGTGACACGCTGTACAGGGGCGGCCGTGGTGCAACGCAACTGCACCCGCCTGAAAGACCACCCCCCACCAAAAAAGTGGTTGAACCTTTCCTGGAGCGCTCGACAATCACAACGTGTGGACCCATATGAGCTGACAGGATGTAGCAAAACACGCGCCGAGGCGGGGCGGCCCCAGTGCGGCAGCGCCGCCGCGGTGGCGGCGCCGCGGCCAGCGATCGGCGCAAACGTCAGCGTTGGGCTCATGGCCAGTGCGCCAGACCTCGTGTCTGCGACGAGAACCGAGGGTTCGTGTCATCTACTCAGTTCGGTACCCACCGTTGTCTGTTCCGCACTATTGTGTGAGCGAGCTGACCCCGCAGCGGGGCCATGGACATGGTTGTCAATCCACACATCCAAGTATCTGTATCATGTCATTTCAAGGAGACTGACAGCACAGTATCAGTGCTGAGAGCACCCTCGAATTTGCCTGGCTCGTCGGTCAGCGGCGTGTAGCCTGCGGTCGACACCGCGTCGCCAAAGCGCCACAGGTACACTTCCCCGCCGGCAGACCCTGCACAGGGGTTCGGACTTTCTGAGGCTTCCGAACACAGGGTGGGTAGCAGGCTAGGCAGTCCTGTGGCAGCAATCTTCGAGCAAGTCAGGCCTTCAGAGTATGCAGGCAGCATACATACCATGCGCTTGTGTGCTTCGCCGGCATCACCTGACAGGAACAGGGGGCGCGAGGGGTGCGCGTCCAGCGTGTTGGTGAGCACAGCCGACGCTGACGCCTGCGATACAACCACAGCTACACGTTTTGCAGAGGCGATGTGATGAAAGGTGACTCGACGATGCACACGGCCTGTTGGTTTCTCTGGACATCGGAAACCTGGCTGACCAGTCCAGGTTCCGAGCGGCGGCGGCGGGGCGCTTCTGTATCGCCAGCAGAATCCTAAGCAGCATGGCGGTCGCAGACATGCCATAAAAAAATTTATCACTGTGACGATGCTATCTCATCAGCGCACCTGCACGTGCGCCAGCGCCGCCGCCACAGGGTCCGACCGCAGCAGTAAGGATGGCGATTTGGTCATCTGCGGCTGCGACTGCTGCTGCTGCTGCGGCTGCTGCGGTGACTGCTGCTGCGGCGCCGGCTGCAGCTGCGACACGGGCTGCAGCTGCTGCGGCGCCGGCTGCAGCTGCGACACGGGCTGCAGCTGCTGCGGCGGGGATGGCGCCAGCACCTGAGGCAGTGACTCAGGCTCGGACTAACTTCACAATCACCTCTGTACCCCTCCGGACTTGCGCTGCTGTCTACACCTCGAGTTGCCAGCCCTGCTGCAACACAATCAAGTCAACGTGACTTTCATTCATGGTGTCCCCAAAGCAAGGCAGGTCAAAACGTGGGGCAGGACCGTCCTACTTCCCAGGGAAGTAAACACTAGATAGTCGAAAAGACTAGAGCCAATCAGCAGAGAAAACACCTCCCGCCGTGTTCTTTCCGTTGTCTGCCACCTTTGTTTTTTCCCCGGTCGAAAGCAGTTGCCGCTGGAGGCTGCTCACACGGCGGGATCGAAGCTGCGGCTACGCAGGTGAGGATCTGCTGAAGCTTTCATGTGAGTGTTTGCTAGGGAAGCGCGGCTTGCCGCTCGTCTACATCAACACAATGTGCAGTCAGAAACGCCGCCGCTAAATAATACCGCGGAAATGCTCGGTTTTCAGCAGCCAGCTGCAGCAGGAGGCAGTCGCTCGATCGGCAGGCGGCGCCTGGCAGCTGGTGTGGGTCTTGGTTTTGTTTGCTTCTGGACGCTCGGAGAAAGAAAGCACACGGCACACAACCGAAATAATACACGGCATGAGCACGTCCTTCCTGCTCTCTATTGTGCTCGAAACTCAGCTCTTTGTTCTTTCAGATGTATGCCTTGTCGTTGTTTCTGTGAGCAGCCTCCAGCGGCAACTACTTTCGACCGGACAAAAGACACAAAGGCGGGAGACAACGGAAAGAACGCGGCGGGAGGCGTTCTCTCTGCTGTTTGGCTCTAGTCTACCGGAGAAAAGAACCGGGGCGGCAGACGACGGAAAGGACGTGTTGTTTGGCTGAGCTAAACATTCGGTCGATTTGTCCGAGGCCCTACCTCCCAGGGGTCAGGCGGCCACCGCACGGCGTCGAACACGCTGCTGACCAGGCTGCTGAAGGCCCAGCCGCGGGGCGTGCCTGCACAGGGTCGGTGGTCAAAGTCGTGTTGATGACTGCAGCTGCATGCCAGACACACCGCCAGCAGCGATGCTGCAAAATGCAGAAAGGTTCAAGGCGGCAGGCTGCATCTCGAGCCGTGATTCGACTGACGATCGGTTTGATTTGTCAGAGTGCACAATGCAGTGGCGAGAAGCGGCAGGCTTTCATCAAAATCGCACCTCCAGGCGACTCGGGCAGTGCCGCATCCGCCGGCGGCGCCATGCGACCCAACAGCAAGCCGCCTGCCGAGCTGGCCGCCGCGACCGGGCGCGGCTCGGCGCCCGACCCCAGCCCGAAACTGCCTGCGCGTTGTCAGAGCGGGATATCGTACCAACATGTTGTAGGTTCTGGAGGGCTGGCTTGTGGCATGGTTGGTTTAGAATGGCCGGCATCGACAGGAATCAAATTCTGCTGTGCGTACTGTTGGCGACGGCCAGTGCGGTTCGTGCAACGCGCAGCCATTATGCTGACCAATTTCGCAGCAGACAGCTGAGCGGTGAGGCCTTGAAACGGGTCCGGGTTCCGGAGTGATGAGCCCGACCAAAGATGGTTACCGTCGTTGGCGGCGGCCAGCGCGGTCACCCGGCCGTGCGGTGCGCGCAGCACCTCCCAGCTGGCTTCCGCTGCCAGCGGCGGCCCGCCCTGCGCCGAGGCGTGCACGCTGCCGCCTGGAGCAAGAAAGACCATTGCTCAGGAGATGGCAACTCATGAAGTGCTACCGTCGATAGGCGGGCTCCCAGCCGGATCATTGATCTTCATGTGTCATGTGTTTCGCCAGCTGCAGTGCCTGTCTGCTGCTGCTGCTGCTGCTGCTGCTGCTGCTGCTGATGCTGCTGCTGCAGCAAAACTCGGAGTCATCCCAAAAATAAGCTCAGAAGGTCCATGCAGAAGCAGAGTGTGCCGGAGTTGTGAACGTGTAAACAAATGTGCGCACCTGCGGCGCTGCTGCGGCGGCTGCGGACGGAGGCGCCGGATGGAGACGGCGGCGGCGGCGGCAGCTGCGGCTCTGCTGCCGGCTGCAGCGCCGCCAGGAGGTCATCCAGCAGCTCCAGGGCCCTGCAACATTGAAGATAACATTGCGTCACAACAGAATTTCGCAGCTTCTTCTTGTTGATACGCTCCCAGCATTGAGCTGCTGGCAGCGCCGGCTGCAGCGCCGCCAGCACCTCCAGCGCCCTGCGACATCGAAGAGACGATCGGATCGCGGGTCTCCTGCAGGTTTAGCTACGTTGCACCGCTACATAGGCCCTGTTGAGGCTCTGTCATGGGCACGTCACAGCGTCTCGTTTTCTGCTCTGCTGCCGTAATACAACACCTGCTAGCTTCAGCTCGAGCTGCAGCCGGCTGAATCCAGCTCAGTCTAGCTCGGTGCAATCGGGGGATCAGCGTCTCCATGACGAGCTCTCAGGCGTGCCGTCAAGAATGTAATCAGCTCTTTGAAATGCGCACCTGGCGTCGCCTGTGACCAGCTCTGCGCCCTGGAGCGCCGCCGCATGCCGCGCGGCGGCGGGGCGCCACGCGCAGCCGGCACGCAGCTGCGGCAGCAGCCCCGCTGTCTTGGAGCCCGACCGGCACACGCCCAGGGCCTGTGGCATACGAAAAACGGACGTCGGGACTGAGATGGCTCGAAACGAGATGGCTTGCAAGGTTTCTGAGCCGTGCTTTTATAATCCGCGGTGCAGCGCTGCCAACGTGCAGATGTGGCCCAGCAGGCACCTCTAAGACCGCCGCGGCTGCCAGCCGGTGCCGCCAGGAGGCTGTGGCCGCTCGTGCCAGCGCCGCCGGGACGTCCGCCTCGGCGGCGCCGCCGCCTCCGGCGCTTGCCGCCGCGCCGTCGGCCAGGTGCAGCAGCTGCAGCGCCGGCAACGGCTGGCCCAGCGCGTCTGCGGCGACTGCTGCGGCGGACGCAAGCGCGCTCAGCTGCCGCCTCCCTGCCGGCTCTGCAGAGACAGCAGCAGCAATGAACCATCTTGTCTGGGGGCACGCAACGACGAACACCGCACTGACGGATATCAGGTTGGCTCAGATCGCGCATCATGTGCAGAACACACTTGGTGAGCTGTCAGACGAGGATCCTCACCCCGCAACAGCCTGCTGTCCTTGGACTCGAGGTGCCGCAGCAGGTCCAGTGCCGCTAGTGCATCCGTCAGTGCGGCAGAGTCTGCCGGCAGCGCAGGCGGCGGGGCGGCCGCCAGCGCGGCGCAGGCCGATGCCGCGTCGCCGAGCGCCCACTGGAGCACGGCCTGGCCCCAGACGTCACCGGCAGCGTCTGCACCACGGCCACATATTCAGCACACAAGGTCAAGCTTGCATACTTCTGAGAAGATCATGGCTATGCGTTTCGGCGCACCCAACAATGCCACATTCCTTGTGTATGTTGAAAGCACCTGGCAGCAGCTCTGACATGATGACGTGTCGCAGTAGCGGCCCCGCCGCCACGCCGGCGGCGGCCGCCGCATCCGCCGACTTCGCCGCGGCGGCATCCAGCAGCCGAGCCAAGAACAGCGCCAGTTGTGGGTCGCCCATCTCGCGGGCGCACACGCCCACCGCGTCTTTGTGGGCGCCAGCTGCAGGCGGCAATACCGCGGCGTCAGTTACTTGAATGGTACTCCGCAGGCAGGCGAGCTCCTCACAAATGTGGCAAGCTCTACACAACGCAGATACGGTTGGCCACTTGGCTCGCCTGAGATACCAGTACCTGAGATACCTGTTCCCATTCTGAACGCTGAGCACTGCTGCCACATGATTTGACGGTGCAGAAAATCGTCGATGCATGATAACATAACAGCTTGTAGTCTTCAACCAATGGCGCCCTACCCAGCAGGAAGAAGGTGGCCGCGAGCTCCTGCTTGTGCTGGCCCAGCAGCACATAGGCGTTTTTGGCAGCCGCCGCCCGATTGGCCTCGCCGCTGAAATCGCGCGCCAGGAAGTCCGCCAGCTTTGGCGGGCCGCCCATGCGGAACAGCCCTGTGCACAACGGCGCCAGCATTGGCAGGTGGATGTCATTCCAACGCATCGCTGTGAAGTTTACAGTTGTGACGTGCAAAAGATGCACATCACTTCCAGTCTTTGAGTGGCACTTCAGCGATGACATCGAAATGGGTCTGCGGAACGCCTTGCCATTCCCGATGCGATTCCATGCCAGCTGCACAAGCATCTCCACGTTTCACAGCGACGGCTGCCGCACCCTGCAGCAGCGACTTCTTGCCGAGGGCGATGTACAGCAACGCGCACACGTGCGGGTCCCGCCGCTCTGCGTACTGCGCCTTTGCCAGCTCTTCCGCCTTCGCCCTGGAGAGGACATGCAAAATTGTTGACATCACCTGTTGAAGCACAAAGGGTGCTCTGTCTGAAGTGTTGCAGACGCGTGCGGGTCCTGGCGCTCCATATGACGCGACTTTGCCAGCTCCTCCGCCTTCGCCCTGTGGGGCAATTCAGAGTGCACTTGACAAGTCAATGCGAAGGGAGCTTTGGCGGCGATGTTTGATCGAAGGGATTACGCAAGGGCAGCTGCAACAACATGCACAAACCCGCAAGAACCCCTGATTCAGGAACCATATAGCACAGCACACAGGCCGCACCTCAGCAGCTGCGGGTCGCTGAGCCAGAAGCCGGCGCCCACAGCCCGCAGGCCGCGCCACGTGAGACGACCCTCCTCTGCGGCTGCCGCCACCGCCGTCGACATGAAGCTGGGAGCAGCCGGCGCCTTCTTTGCTTCCTCCTCGGGCTGCGGCACCTGCGAATAGGCATCAACTTGGTTCACTGCACCGTATCAGCTTACAAGGTTTTAGTTTGCACGCGTTGCCGTGACAGCCGTCCACAGGAAGCTGGGCGCTGACAGCGCCTTCTCCACCTCCTGGTCAGATGGCACCTGCAGCCGGCAACACAGATTTTGATGTGTTCTGCTGTTGCTGCTGCCGCAGAACGTGAGCTAGATGCCGTCGCCGCCCTGTTCCCCTCGTCCCTAGCCTGTGGCACCTGCAGGTTTGTTACTGCAGCATTCGTAGAAGGAGTCCGGCAAGGCTTGATGTGGCCAGAAGAACAGTCATTCGACCCAGCGACGGCACAGGAAACTGGGCTGGCGAGAGAAGAAGGAGCATCCGGCGCACCAGACGATCCGGCAGCATGAAATGCGCGCCATCAACTCCTGCAAGACTTCTGATGCAGTGTTGCTTTCCCTTTAGCTGTCAACGCCATTGTTTCTCTGTCCTTCGCAGCAGGCGCACCAGGGGCAGCAGGCGGTCCAGTAGCGCGCCCTGGGACTGCGTCTGGCCCGACCACAGTGCCGCGGCACCGCCCGCGCCGGGCTGCAACCCCGCCACCGCCAGCCACGGCGCCCGCGACTGCGCTCACATGCAAGCAGATGTTCAGCATGCGCAGGTCTGGAATTCGTGGGCTCGCAATACACTGCTACTACAGTGGACGCACAGACGGACTTGCTTCAGGGCACATGCGCCTGCAGCTCAAGCACCAGCAAAGCCCCTCAACAACTCAAGTCGTGAGCACCTGCTGTGCCTGCTGCGCGGCCGGGTCCTCGCGTCGCAGCAGCCCGATCTGAAACGCCAACGCCGCCCGGCGGCCAGCGGCGTCCAGGGCCGCGCCCTTCGCGCCTCCGCCGCTGACGCCAAGCCCGCCACCACCGAATCCGCCGCCGCCGCCGCTGAGAAACTGGGCCGCTGTCCCGCCGACGCCGCCCGCGCTGGAATCAAAGTCCGCCGCCAGCTGCGCCAGCGCCAGCACGCGTAGCGACTGCTGTCGCGTCAGCCCCGGGAGGACTTCCAGACTGTGCACCTCTAGTGAACTGCCATCACCGCCGTCAGCTGCCTCGGACCCGCCGTTGGCATCTGCCCTGGCGTGCGCGTCCGCGTCCCCCAGCGAGTGCTGCAGCGCCGTCTCCGGCGCGTCGAGCCGCAGCAGCGAGAACGCAGAGGCGTCCGCCCGCTGCGCTGCTTCCTGCATCCGCTGCTCCGCCATGCCGAGCCGCTTCCGCAGCGCCGCCAGCTCATCCTCCGCTAGCGGCGCCGCTTGTGGCAGCGGCTCCCGCCGCTTCCGCTGCTGCTGCTGCGCGGCGCCGCAGCTGCTGCCGCCGCCGCCGTTGCCGCCGATGCCGTTGGCTGATGCTGCTGCCGCGGGGCTGCCCCTGCGCGGCTCTGTCGCCCTGCCCGGCGTGGGGGGCTGCTCGGCAGCGTCACGAGACACGCCGCCGCCTGCCGCGCCACCCATGCCGAAGGCAGACATGTCCAGCTGACCCGTATCCAGGGCCGAGCTGGGCGCCGGTCGCGTCGCCACTGGCGGCAGGCTGGGCGCTGGCGCTAACCCGAAAGCCGACATGTCCAGCCTGCCAGAATCCAGGGCAGAAGGAGCGGCTTGAGATTCCTGCGGCACCCGCTGCGCTGCCGGCTCGGGCTCTGTGCTGAGGCCGAACGCCGACATGTCTAGCATGCCGCTGTCAATAGGCGACGCGGCAGCCGGCAGCCGCTGCAGCGGAGGCTGCGGCTCCACTGCGAGCCCGAACGCCGACATGTCCAGCATGCCGGTGTCCACGGACGACCCCGCGGCCGAAAGCTGCGGCTGCGGCAGCCGCGGCGGCTCAGCCTCTGCCGCGAGGCCAAAGGCTGACATATCCAGCATGCCCGACTCGAGGGCCGAGGTAACAGCTGCCGGCTGTGGCTGAGGCTGCGCTGGAGGCTCGGGCTCGGGGCTCATCCCAAAGGCTGACATGTCGAGCATGCCGCTCTCCAGGGCGGAGGCAGACGGTTTCGGGGCCGTCTGCTGCTGCTGCTGCTGCTGCTGCTGCTGCTGCTGCTGCTGCTGCTGCTGCTGCTGGGGCGGCTCTGGCTCCCCGCCAAAGCCGAAAGCCGACATGTCCAGCATGCCGGTGTCTATCGCGGAAGGCTGCTGTCTGCAGGCTGCTGCCGGCGGCTGGTCATGCCGAAGCTGCTGTTCTGCGCCTGCGGCGAGCTGCTCCGCCCACACCAGCCAGCGGCTGTCCAGCAGCTCGCCGAGGCCGGCAGGAGCTGCCGCCTGCAGCACAAGTGCAGAGGTGCATCGCATAGATCCACACCTAAAGGTGTGGACTTGATCGTAATTGTAACGATCACAGTCGCTCTCCAGTGGGGTGGTTTGACTATGTATAGTCCGGTAGGAGCAACGCTTTGCGGACACACCCCGTTCTGCGTTGTCTCGAGCACGCGTCGCAAGGCAGCAGACACATAGCCGACGTTGCCGGCGGCCAGCGCCGCCGCGAGGGCGTCGGGGTGGTACGCCGGCAGCGGGCCAGCGGCGGCGAGCGCCGCAGCCACCAGCAGCGCGCCCTCACCCTCGCCCGTCTCCGGCAGCAGCCTGTGTATTGGCATGACAATGTGACTCAGCTGTGAACGTGACTGTACCCTTGCTGTACGGAGTCGCTGCCGAGGGACCGTTCGACCTGTTTCAAAAGGCACGCGGAGCCGTCAAAGGCCGAATTGCAGCAGCACTTCGTGAGGCCAGCACATTTGTTGCAGTGGGAACAAAACGAGATTGTGCACGACTACAGCGCATTGAAGTTTCGGTCGTTTCTGCACTGCACCTGTCTGAAACCGCAGCCAGCTGGAAGCCGGAAGGAGCGAGCAGCGACTCATGCGACCCAGGCGGCGCGGACGCGAGCGCCGAGGCGAGCAGCGCCTCCGCAGGCATGTGCGCCAGAGGCGCCCAGGCGCCGCCAGTCGCCTGCCGCACGAAGGGTCCTAATGAGTGTTGTTGCAGATGCGCTCTGTGCGACAGCGACAGCGCTGCTGGATGGCGCGTCGTCACGGCTACTGCCGCCACCGCGCCAGTGCGCCATCGCGTCCATCAAGGCGCCATCGCGTCCATCAAGGCGCTGCTGCTGCTGTGCAAGCAAACAAACCCCACAGCCAAACCATTCCACACCCGAGGCACACACCTCAGACCAGATGACTGTGCCGGCGGCGCCGCATGCAGCTGCGAGCAGTGGCTGCAGGCCGCCCCCTAAGCACATGAACGAAAGCGCGACGGCGGCTCCGGGAAGCGGTAATGGAGGCAGCGCCTCGAAGCTGCGAGCGACATTCTGACAATCATATTCCGGAGCCGACCTGGAGGCGAACGAATGTGAAATCTTGCATTTGCAGCAGGCACCGGCAACGACTTTGCACAACAGGATGCAGCAAAGCATGTGCTACTGCAGCAATGCACCAGCTCACGAAAGACATCAGGATGTAGAGAGCTGTTCACCGTAGGCTGCCTACATCTGGAGCAGCAGCCGTCCGCCACAGGCGCAGCTCGTGCTTGCCCTGCGCCGTCACGGCGGCGGCGGCCAGCCATCCCGAGCACGGCGACAATGCCAGGGTGCTGAAATGGTCGCCGGCGCCGCAGCTCAGAGACGCCAACTGCTGGCACACGGGCTGCGAGGCATCGGAACCGCTGCAGCCTGCATGGCGGCACAGCTGTGAGTTCGTGAAGATGCAAGATGACCCCACACAGAATGCAGCTTACTGAAGTCCTTGTGGTTCGGCTCTGGCTTTGGTCTGAGCACATATTTCAGACCCCAACAGACGTGTTGACAAAGCCTGCAATCAAAGCACCGCAGGGTCTGAAAACTGACCTGTGGGCACCGACAGGGCGCTGACACTCAGCTCTGCGCCGCCGTCGGGCGATGCGAACAGCAGTAAGTCTCCCAGCGCTGCGGCGGCCACGGCGGCACAAGGCCGGTCGGACTCGGCGCCAGCGAGAGCCCCGGGCAGCACCGCCAGCGGCTGCGCCGCTGTTGGCTTGCAGCCGCCTTCGGCTGGAGATGCCGCCTGCAGAGGCAGGCATTAAAAATCACGAGACATCCAGCGAAGCCGACTGCAGGGCTGGCCCCAGCATGTCTTCTGTGGCGACAAAAGCAGGAGCAGTAGTCAGCAGGACCTCTTGGTGACCGACAGGCAGAAGTCGAAGAATTTGCGGGCGTCAACTCTGCACGAGTCCAGCGGCGGATGTTCGCTGAGCGCTCACCTGATCTGGAAGCTGCCACACTGCCAACGATTCGGCAGCGCCCTTTCGCACGACTCTGCCCGCCAGCAGGCCGCTGCCGCCGGGGAGAGCCTGCCCTGCGCCTAGCGATGCATGCGCTGCTGTTTCTGCAACTGCGCTCGGCGCTGGCAGCTGCCACAGGCCGACCACGGTGCCTGCTGCATTGCTTGGCAGTGCCAGCTGGCAGACCGGCGCCGCCGCCGCTGAGCCCGCCGCTGGCACCGCGCCGCCGGCGGAATCGGCTGCCGCCCTGCTGAGCGTGACTGTGCTGCCGTGTGCAGCCGCCAGCAGCGACTGCCCCGCTACTCTGTGAACATGCAGGTGCCAGATCTTCGCCCTCACTTTGCAACATACAAATGGTCGCCTCCGATCCTTGGTTCACACGCAGCATACACTGTGACGACACTCAGCAGGCCACAGATGAAGAGCAAGCCTCATCTGCAAGCCTCATATGCACAGCACTCATACCTCAGCCATGCGAGAGCTGTGCAGGCCTCGGAAATGGGCACGCTGCCTGCCGCGGGGCCCAGCAGAGCGAGGCCGGCAGCACGCCACAGCAGCGGCGGCCCAGATGCGGCGGCTGTTGCGATGGATCCTGTGCCGCCAGAGTCAGCCGCCAGCAGCCGGATGGGTCCAGAGTGGCCACCTGCCGCAATGGAAGCCAGACTTGCAACAACATGACATTGAACGTGCTGCTCTTACGAGGTTCTCAAATCTGATCTATCGTCAAAGGCAGGCAACGAGTTTCGTATGCCGCTGACGGGGTGAGGTGCCGGCCTTGACACTGGCATCCACTCACCCAGCAGCGTGTCGGCCTGGCATCGCACAGGCATGTGCTGCAGCGCCGGCGCCTGCCGCGGCACAGGAGTGCTGGCAACAGCGGGCGAGCGGGGGCTGTCGGCAACGTCGCTGCCACCAAAGGCGTCCACCCTGATGCAGAGCAGCAGATATCGGGGTTAGCTTCCGGATTCAGAAGTTGGGGTGCGAACCTAAAGCAAACGCGGCGCTTTGAGTTTCTGCAGGTCTTTGACAGGTATTCAGTGGAGCAGTCCACATGGCCCCCACGACAGATATGTGCAGAAAACAAAACCGCTGCTTGCGGCGGTGCAATGGTGGACAGTTGCAACGAACGATAATGTTGACAAACGCATGTTCGGCACTGCTGACCTGTGCGAGCGCAAGCGCAGCGAGGCGGCGTTGGGTCGCCAGCCCTCCAGCACGCTCATGGCCGGCACATCGCTGTCCAGGCTCACGTGACAGCTCAAAGCCGTCTCGGGCTGCAAATGTGTGCACACGACAATCCAGTCAGCCATGTGCTCCGATCAGCAGGTTATGCCGTCAACTCAACCATTGTGAGCATTTGTCCAGCAGCAGACTGCATCGGCACGATGGTAACTCGTGCAGATCAAGCACTGTCTGCATGGTCATGACACCTGGGAAGCTGCGGTGGCGCCCAGCGGCAGGGCAGCAGTGCCCCACAGCACTGCACGCGGAGGCGCCAGCAGCCGGGACCCCGCTGTCTGGTTGGGCAGCCCTACAGTACGGCAGGCATTGGCTTGGAGGTCATCTTAGTGGTGGCCAAAGTGTGGGCACTGCGGCGCGTGGTGCCGCTCCTGCAGCTGCCGTGGATGGCTTCAGAGGAAGGCAGCTGCCCAAAACGAATGTGCGTTCGACAAGGACGTCTGCCAGCATGGAGCACCGACACGAAGCTCCCAGCACATGACATGAGACAGTGCATATAAACACCTTTGGGGCGCACACCGTTCATGGTGACGCCGGAGAGGCGGTCGACGGCCCACAGCCACAGGCGGCGCGTGCCACGGTCGTCGTCGCCCGCGGCCACCACCCACAGCACCTTGGACGCCCGCCGCGCCGAGCCTGCAGACGCATAGCCAGGCCAGAATGTTCGACTGAGGACAGCATGGTGAAAGTTCTGCGCAACCGATGGGAGAAATCCTGACTGAGGAAGTATCTGAGGAAGCTGGAGGAAGGAACGAAGCATTTGCTGTCGAGGGCACTGCATTGGCTGCGGCCAGCCCCAACAGGCAGCCAGGCCGGCGCCGCGCGGCGCAATTTTGCTTTGTTTCTTTCGAAACTTGGAAGGCTGAGCTGTTCGAAGTGCAGATAACTACAGCACCTGCATTGGAGGGCACAGCGTCCGGCTGAGGCCAGCCCCAGCAGGCGGCCAGACTGGCGCCGCGGGGCGCGAGGCCCGGCGCCGCCACCACCAGCGTACAGCAGAAGTGCGGCGCCGCCGCCGCGTCCGCGTCCGGGCCGCCGCCGCCGTCACCGCCCAGCGCTGGTGTCAGACGCACCTGCGGCCCGGGGGCACAGTCAGCGTTGCTGACCAATGGCGGTACAGTGCCGGGAACCTGGTGGACTCCACAGCGAATCCGGCTCCACGCCAGCAACACCATTCCCGACCTATCAGCATCTCCAAGTCCGCTGTGCGATGTCAGCATATGCAAGTGTTCCGACACTTGACATGTCCACGAGTTTTTACATCCCTGTGCGCACCTCGACCCACAGGCGCAGGGCGCCATCAGCGCCAGTGGTGAGCAGTGCCGGGTGCGCCGCGCCGCCCTCCTCATCATCCCCGGCGCCGCCCCACAGCCGCTCCATCTGCAGGCCAGGAATATCCTGCGTTTAGGCAACTACTCACTGGCAGCTTTCGGCTTCGTCACACCATGCCAAGCAGAGCGAAACCGAGCGAGGTTCATGGTATGTCTCACATGCGTGCTGGCAGGCTATCACACCAGACGTTGGGCTGTGACGTCAGCAAGTGTTCTCACTCCCCACCTGGGGTGAGGCGTGGCCAAGGCTGCCGCCGGGGCTCCATTGCAGCCCCGCGACGCCGCTCGGGTGCCGCAGCCGCTCCGCGCGCGCCGTCAGCTGCGGGTGATCCGAGGGAATTTTCTCCTAACGGATGCCTTCACACAAGCGCACTGTTTGCTGGTGGGACTGGAAGAGGCTTGCCGGGCCGGACCACCAAAGCAGAATCCGTGTTGTTCATTTACTTTGTCCTATCGTGCACATGGTTGCTGAGCGACTGTCGTACGCTCTTGGCAATGGCTGACGTGACTCCGGACTCGTCTTCGACTTGCACCTCACCTGCTTGGGCAGCTTGCCGGGCGAGGCATCGCCGTCGTGCGGCGTGATCGGCTGCGGCCACCACACCGTGACATGGCTGCCACTCACCGCCGCCGTTGCCGAGGGCGCCCACGCGCCGGCGCCCGCTGCTATGAGCGTCTGCAGGATGACAGAATACGAGACTGAAATTCAACTTCGAGCCTTCACAAGGGCGGGGCCCATTCATTGCTGTCGCCGTGATCTGCCCCTACGCTATGATGTACTCGACAGGACTGTGGTGCATTGGGCGCAGCACAGATCTTGTGTGTAGTGCTCCCTGCTGCAGCACCGAAATTCTCATAGCTTTGGCCTCTTGCTTTCAGGCCTCTTCGCCTTGTCTGCTTTGCAGCAGGTAAAGACCCTGGACCCCAACCTCACCTGGGGCTCTGCCGTCTGGACAAGCAACAGGTCCTCCAGCTGCGCCAGCAGAGGCTCGCCGTGGTGTGCTTCGAGTGAATGATCAAATCTCTCTGTTTCTCTCAGTTCATGAACACGCAACATCATTGCCCAACAAATGTGTATATTCACCTGGGGCTCTGGTGTCTGCACGTGCCACAGGTCCTCCAGCTGCACCACCGCCGGCTCCCCGTGGGCCGCGCCGCCGCTGCTGAAGCGCCCCGAGGCGGCAGCATTGGGCAGGCGCAGCCAGCGCGGCCGCACGTGCAGCATTGTGACGCCGCCGCCTGCAGCATGGCAAGTGCACTTTCGTGAGACATCAGCGAGAGAGCATCGCGGAGCTCACCTTGTGCAACCTTGCCGACACAGACGAGGAGGCCCCTGTGTGCCCCAGCTGGGGGCAAGCTGCGCATTCGGCTACTTTTCACCCGAATCCGCCACGAGCAGGCCATCGCACGCCTGCACCCAGGACACCGCCACCGCCGGCGCCGGCAGTGCGCCGACCGCCAGCAGCTTATGGGACGTGTTGCCGGCGGCGACTGGCGCCTCGCCCACCAGCCTGTGACACAGAAGGTGAATTGGTCTTCTGCTGGCGGTGTTTACCTGAAGGGCGGTGCTTCTGGCAGAGTGAAGACATCGTGGGGTTGCATGCCACGTACACTTGGCTGAGCAAAGAGTACACTATCAGCAAGCCGCCCACAGTGGCGCTGAGGTGGGCCCTTCGGCATGTTCGTTATGCGCCATGCACATTTGCGATCGATTGGCAGTGACAGCCGGGACATGCAGCAGGGAGGGCTCATGAGGTAATTTATGCTTCCCACCTGTCGAGGAACGGCTGCAGGGACATCAGGAACACTCGGCGTCCCGCCGCTGCGGCCAGCGCAAGCGCCCTGCCGTCGCCGCCGCCGCCCCAGCCCACCAGGCTGACCGGCTCGTCCACCGCCGCGCCCTCCGCGTCCGTCAGCTGCACCAGCAGCACCGGTGACGAGCTGGCGGGCTGCGGCTGCTCCGGCTGCCCGCCCGGCCCCGCTGCGCCGCCAGCCTGATGCGCGGCCTGTGCCACACGTGGAACAAACCACCAGATTGCTTCTGCCGTAAAGTGAAAGGAAAGACCTTGCAGTAACTGTAATTGTGGCTATGTGAACCAAACGGCGAAGGCTTTTCTGCAATGGCATGCAGCTATGATGCAGCTATGCCGTCGCAAGCATGTCAATCGCCGTGACCGCATTGGTACTTCAAAGACACCAACCTGCAGCAGATAAAGCGCGACCACGCCACCGCCGGCGCCGACGGCCACCAGGTGCGCGTCCTGCAGCGCTGCCAGCTGGATCGCAGCGGGCGGGCTTGTCGGAGCGCCCGCCCGCCTCTCCGCCACCTCCATGCGCCATGGCGCACTGCCGCGATTCTCACGTGCCGCGGCGCCGACAGCGGGCGCCGTGGCGTCTGGCAGTGCTGGCCTTCGTGCAGCCGCCATAGCGCCGGATCTTCGACACCCAGGTCAATTACATGGCGCCAAAGCCACGATGGCGGTTCGCAGCGCACCCTGCAGACGCCAAGCCCTTTCGTACCAGAGTCTGCTGCCGTGAGCAGCAGTCCGGTTGAGTCTCAGGCTTTCTGGTGGACTCTCTGCATCGCGGGATTGTCTGACGAAAGTCCTGCATCTGCACCGACACCGTTCATGCCCAGCGAAATGTGCAAGTTCAAAGTTGATGGTGATCGCCAGGTGCAGCGTCTGCAGAGTTGTCTCAACGTTTTGCACGTCACACATGCCTGCAAGCGCAAGAGCTGCACCCAGTCTACAACCTCAGGGTCGATACACATTTGCCTCACGTGCGCAGTTGCTTGCTGGCTTCACAGAGCTGGTGCACTTCTGCTTTTCACATACTATTTGCACAACGGTGTTTGTGAGAAACACTTCCTTCGGCTTGAATCAAATAGGCCAAACCGCGCTGCCAAACGCGAGTCCCAAGGACACCGCATCATGCAGGCCTCGCTGGCACACGGCTCGCTGCCCGCAGTGAAGGCTCGGCAATGCAGCGTCAGTCCGTCCTTGAGACGCAGCCCCACAGCGCTTGCGTCAGGCGCATGCAGTCTCGCTCAGCGAAGCCCGGCAGCGGCACTCAGGCTGCCGTCCAGCCGGCAGTGCATCAGCCCGGCGCAGCCCCTGGGACCGCCCAGCCTGGGCGCCTCACGCAGCAGGCGGCAGCGCGGCAGCACAGCAGTGACAGCAGCGAGCGTGGACTTCAAGGACCGCGCCGTGGCGGCGCTCCCGTACCTGGTGCCGCTGTTTGACGGTCTCCGCTATGGTGCGCCAATTGAATCGTGCATGGCGCCGCACCTCAGATGTGTCCGCCTGCAGCAGGGCACATTAGGTGGCACATATTGTGATGTCTTGAGAACCAGACCCACGAGGATATGGAGGATGTGGCAGGCTGAGCTGGCACTCAGTGCATGTTGCCCTGATGCGCAGGCAAGTTTGCGCTGGCGCAGAACCCGATCATCCTCAACCTGCTGGCGCCACTGGACCCGCTGCTTAGACTCTACACCAGCGTACCCTTCGCCTCGCTGATCGTCTTCTTCGCCATCTATGGCGGTATCATCGGCAAAAGAGACTACTGGAGCCGGTATGTGCGCTTCAACGCCATGCAGGTGCGCACGTGCTTTAGCTTAGACTCATGCCTGCGGCGTGACCCGTAGTGCTACTTTGTATGAGAAGCACACGTGCACAGGACACTGGTGATACACATGCGGCTCGGACGTATCTGCTCATTGCCGCCTGCTGATACTCAACGTTGATCCCGTGATGTGATGCCACGGCTGCAGGCGATCCTGTTGGACATCGTCCTCATGTGAGTGCCCCCACCTGCATTTCATTACAGGGTTGCAGCACTGTCTGCTCTGTGAGACTGTGCGCGTTCTGTTGATACGTCTCGATGCTTGTCTTGCCAGCTGGAGATTTCATAGGACTGAACACAATTCGTGAACACGTATCATGTGCTCGTGCCACAGCCTGCCAGGCGTGCTTGAGAATGTCATCAAGCCACCCGTGAACAACAGCCTCGGCCTCACCCTGTACATCAACGGCTACAACACGTGAGTGCCCCATCCCAATCTTGCTCACCGACCCTTTGTGCTCTGGCACCTTGGCGCTGACATCTGCCGCCATGTCTGTACATTTCAATCGTACATGCGAGATGCTGGAATGAAGGGTATAAGTAGGTTTATCATCCTGTGCTTGGTGCCCTGCAGGATTTTCTTCTTCGTCCTGGCTTGCTGGCTCTACGGATCGGTGAGACATATACCATATCATTTGCTTCCACATCTGCTGCTGTTGTCATGACGCACAGCTCGCAGGTGCCATGCGGGCTCTTCGGCCGCAGTGTGACTTTGCCAGCCTGTTACACGTTGAGTATTTCCATGCGCTGTAAATGCAGGGTGCCTGCCTCCTGGGGCGGACGCCACGGCTGCCGCTGGTTGCGGACGCGGCTGACCAGCAGGTAGAGGTCCATGCAGAACCACCGTACAAATCCTGAGGTTGTTAAATAACGAAACCGACAACACAATGGTTCCTGATATAGGCTCAGATTCATTGCGCACCTCCATCTCTGCCTGCAGGTGCCGTACTGATGGCGATTCGGCACATCAAGTTCTGGCAGAAGGCTTTCGTGAACGCGTTGGGGTAGCAATCACGGAATCCACATCGGCTTGGTGTTTTCGGTGCCTGGAGGGCGACACGGAAGCGGTGACGACATAGACTAGCAGGTCATTTACCATCTGACCCCAAACTTCTCCATCAGATCCTCAAACTCGTCCGCCGATGGATTCTCCAGCGCCTCCACCATGACGGAGTCCCTCCAGACCTGGATCGTCGGCGTGGTGTGCACCAGGCACCGGTCGGCAACCTCCTGCATATGCGACAACAAGCAGCCTTCACGATGAAAGGATCAGTGCATCGCGTGCTGCTGCCGCCAGACGTGACTGCATAAAACGCCTGACTGAGGAATCGTCATTTTCCTTCGCTGTTACACCATAATTTCATTACTTCGACGACTCGCCTGTGATCGTGCGGTGTCGACCGAGTAGAACCATGTCTTTGGCCACTCAGCAGACAGGCTGCTGAGCTGCGTGCCGATGCCGCCATAGTCTCCGCAGTCGCCCTCGAAAAAGCCCACGATCATCTGCAAGCGGCAGCACCAGTTTCTTTGTCCCGGATTTCAAGTTGAAAGCTGTGATTGAGCGTTGGCCTGTGGCGCACCGTCTTGCACTGCCGTGCAGCGCTCGCCTTGTGCACAGCCCACTCAGTTTTGCCAACAACCTCCGTGACATCTGGTCCATCTTTCTTCGGCATCACTGCACCCTGATGGTAGCAGCTATCGACGACAATGGACTCCGATCGAGGACAGTTGAAACGAGGAGCTCACTTCTATAATTGTCCGTGATGGCAACTGATCTCAACCGAGGACAATCGACGCCAAGACTTTTGTCTCCGATCACTTGTGGGAATCTGGCCAGCCGTCGAGAACTTCTGAGACGGATGCTGTGCAACTTTGCTATTGTAAACGGCCTCAGCTACGTCGCGTCAGCAACGACTCTTGGGCTTGCCAACAACGGGACTCAGAAAGTGCGATTTCCCACACCACCGCCGGATTATGCAGCAGCACGCTTGGAGGTCTCCTGCACAACGGGGAACAGGCGAGACAGATTGCGGTCTCGCACCCGCTTTGCACATAACTTCTTACACGCACTCAGCTGTCAAAGGTGACAATCCGCTGGCGCGCAGCTCAGAAAACTGCGCAGCTTCGTAGGTGTCTCCGGAATCAGCACGCAGATAGCAAGGCAGCACGAAACACCCAGCGCATGGTTGACATCGCTCCACTAATCAGCTTGGTCACCTCTGTAATGGCGCGGACGAAGTACACCGGGAAGGTGACGGCGCCGTCTCAGAAGCGTTCGCTGTGGCTGCCTCGTTGCTACCTGCTTCCACTGCCAGCAGGCTGAGCATGCGTGTCTGCACGCGCTTTTTGGCATCAGTGCACGAGCCCTTCCCGTGATATGATGCACCGGATTGCGCCTCGCAGAAGTCGGACAGCAAGGCGTCGGCGCCGGCGCGCAAGTGCCGCAAGGCGCCTGACTGCAACAACTACTTCGACACGCTGCCTGATGAGCTGCTGTCAGTCATCTTCAGCAAGTTCAGCACCACTGCCAAGAAGGAGGTATGCAGCAACACATTGTCTGCAGCATTGAACTGCCTGCAGGAAGATGTCTCGGCACACGCTCTGGGCGCGGTCAACCCATGCGCAGCAAGGTTGACATGTTGCAACACTTAAGACTTATTTGCGGCAGATGGTGCAGCGGGTGTGCCTGCGCTTCCGGCGGCTGCTGGCCCACCCTGCAGCGAAGGAGACGTGGGGCCACATCTTCATCGACTGGCTGCCGCACGGCCCCGACGAACTGGACTTCCTGCCGTGGATCCTGCAGCGCAGCAAGGGTCCGTAACAAAACAACACACAAAAGCCCACATGCGGCAGGTCCCGCTGTATTCGACGCCTGCGATGCGTGCTGCGTGCTGCCTGGTGGTGCAATGCCGCAGTGCAGGTGACAATGCCGCAACGGGATGGAACCGCAAGGGCAGAACTGGGGCCCTTCACAGGCCCCTAATGTGAAACAGCCCACTGATACAACATTCCGATGCTTGAGGTGCGTCAGTCAACCAAGTGTGCCACTCGCCCCCCTCCTATCTCGCATTGCAGGCATCCAGAAAGTTCAGGTGGAGATGGTCGGCCTCCAGTGCGATTGCGGAGCCATCCCTGCGCTGGTCCAGGTGTGACTAAATTGAAGTGTGTGGCGGCCCACTGGTTGGCTGCTGTCATGAATAGCTGTCCAGCGGTAACAGCTTTCGTGGGTGTAATTGGGGTTTTCTGAATATCTGCATGGTCAGAACTCCTGATTGGATTGCCACCTCGAGGCAGAGCATGTGCGACTTCTGACTGCATCGTGTCCTGGGCAATGAGACCACAGCACTTCCGCAATTAGTTCCAAAGAGAAGCATTGCAAAACTGCCTCAGGCGCTGGCGGGCGCGCTGGCGCCACGGAATGTGCAGCTGGGCCTCGCAGCGTCGCAGTACAGCTTCCAGTCCGCCTGGTGGCCCGCCAAGGCGCTGCCGGCGCTCGGCGCCGCGCTCGTCACGCTGGAGGTACGTGGCATCCCAAATCCCGTAGAACATGCGATGCTGTTTGTCTGTTTGTCAGCAGAATTGCAGCTTCGAGTCCGCCTGGTGGCCCGCCAGCGCGCTGCCGGCGCTCGGCACCGCGCTCGTCATAATAGAGGTGCGGAACGGAGTAACGAATTTGCGATAGCAGCAAGAACGCTTGATTGCCTGGCATGGACATCGGTTGCCCGGCTTGAGATGCGGCTGAACATGCACCAGAAGGCTTCTGATGGTGTAACATTGGCATGCCTGGAATGCGCTGTGGGCTGACGGTCTTCTATGTGAAACAGAGAAGCATGCGCACCTTCCCTTGACCATGGTGCATGCCGCCCGTGAGTTGCGCCGTCCGGAGTCTGCGGCAACTCCAGCGGCTGATACATGTCCTGCTGTGCTCCACGCAGCTGTCTCTGCGGCTCTTCATCCGCCGCGGCGACCTGGCCACCCTGTGCTCGCTGAGCGCGCTGCAGGTGTGTCCCGCATGGCCCAAGAACGCTGCGGCTCCCCCACACCTCTGCATCCATACTTGTCTGCTGCCTGCTCCCTGCTGCATGCTGCCCCCGCTGCATGGGGTTTGTGTTGCTCTCGCCAAAGACCAGAAGGCACGCCCGGGCATGATGCAAGTGCACAGGTGTGCTTCAGGTCCTAATTTTTTTCTCTGCAGGAGCTGCGACTGGACATGTTGTCCGGCTCCACCTTTTCCGCATTCCTGCAAGGCGACGACTCGGACGCGGACACGGTCGTCGCCGATGTCGGTGGCGACCCGGCTGGCGATCAGGCCGGTGGCGGCCTGGTGGAAGCCAGCCGTGCCGTCGGCCCCGGATTTCACCTGACCTCCCTGCGGCTGCTGCACATCAGCTCCTGCCGCAACCAGAGGTCTGGACTTGTACACTTGTTACTCAGACCATAGGTTTACGTGTTTACTCAATCTTGGAGGAGCATGACTATGCTGTCAACCTCGATTCCCACCTGACCTCCCTGCGGCTGCTGCACATCAGCTACTGCCGCAACCAGAGGTGCGGACTTGGCACGATTGTCACACACAGCAATCGGAGAACACTTAGTACAGAACAGCTGTCCTCCGCGGTCTTGGCGTTCTGCAGGCTTCGAAATGGGTCAACTGCCATGGGAACCCCTGCGAAGGTCTGCCGCGGCCCGGCCTGAGGAGTAAGGGACTGGCTGTTGTTGCGACGCCGAATGTGGCTGTCCCCATGCTGCAGGGTGATCGACGGGGTGGTGCCAGACATTGCGCTGCTGCCACACCTCAGCGCCCGACGTCACAAGCTCCCTCAGATCGCTGAGCTGACCCGCAAAAGGCAGATGTCTTGTCCCTACTGCGATGCAGGGGTGATCAAAGGGCTGCTGCCAGATACGCTGCTGCCGCACCTCAGCGAGCGTGCACTCAAAATACGCTTCAAGTATCATGTGCTCAATGCATGCGTACACTTGAACACCTGAAAGTGCAGACATCAGATTTCTATCCTTGCGCTGCTGGATGATCGACGGAATGCTGCTGGACGCCGGGCTGCTGCCGCATCTGACGACCTTGTGCTCAAGGGGTTTGCCTGGCGGGTCCACATCTCATGCAGCAGTTCATGCAGTGCCAATGCACAGAATTTACGATTTTGTCTTCCTCAACATCGCAGGGTCGTCGAGGGGCTGCTGCCAGACGCAAGGCTGCTGCCGCACCTCACCGACCTGGTGCTGAAAGGCTGCATGGCGGGACCAAAAATGCCCGGCGTCGTCGCGGGGCTGACCTCCCTGGAGCGCCTGAGCCTCAAGAGCAGCGAGTTCGGCGGCGGCCTGCCGCCGTTCTCCAGCCTTTCGCGCCTGACGTTCTGCAACCTCAGCTACTGCGGCATCGACGACTACCGGCCCCCGCTGCAGGTCTGCGCCAGGCAAAACCCCTCGAACGAGCCGCCGTGCAAATAGTCAGCCGCGCACCCTCGTGCTGTGGCCAGGCATGCCATGAGCTTCTGCCTTGCCCGGCCTGCTGGAACAGGACGGCAGTGAGGTGTGCCAACGACACAGCAGCAGCTTGTGTGTCTGCTTCCCTGCCTTGTGAACCATGCCAGCATCCATCTGCCGACTGCTCACACTAAATCCGCTCCACATTCGTATTTGTGTCATTTCCGCGTCTCCCATGTCTGCAGAGCATCGCCAGCCTGGTGGATCTGCGCTGCCGCGGCATGTGCCACATGAATGCCAGGCATTAGACCCACAAATCACCAAAATGAAGAAACGCACAGCCTCATAACCTTGATCCTCCGCATTTCCCACAGCGCCTCAACAGTCTGGTGGAGCTGCGCTGCCGCGGCCTGCGCAGCATGGAAACCGCCTACTTCAGCGCCGGCGTGGCGCAGCTGGCGGGCCTGCGAGTGCTGGACCTGAAGCACGTGGCATGGCACACCTGCGCATGGGACCTCGGCGTGCTACGGGAGCGGTTGGATGCTGCGGGCCTGATGTGTTTCGTCGCCATCTGAGAACGAACGTCGGCGGACCTCAAGGCTGGACCTCAAGCACATGGCGTGGCACACCAGCGCATGGGACCTCGGTGTGCTGCGCGAGCGGCTGGACGCCGCGGGATTGAATTGCCATGATGTCGCCATCTGAGAACGAGTGCCATCTGAGGGATGGGAGATTGGAAGTTGCTCTGAAAAGATGCTTTGGTGCAGCCATCGTGCATCTGGGGATTGTGGGCGTAGCCGAAAGATCGATGTGCCATAATCTGCCCCAACTGTGCAATTTAGTACACTGCGTTCAAATTATGCAGCGGCGGTGTGCGCAGCATTCTGGAAGAAATTTTCTGGCGGCACCGTGAATTGAACATGGTAGGTCATCGGTTGTACATGAGTACAGATGTTTTCGGAGCATATGCAGCTCATCCACGACACCCGACTGCGCTTCGAGCGGCAGATCAAGCAGCGACCGCATCGTGCGTGCTCGTGGATGTAAGTTGCAACATCGTGCCGAGCGATTCTGCGAACAGATCGGGCGGGGACTGGCCGACGAGAAAGAGGTCACGTGCAGAATACATGACTCATTGCAGGGCATAAACCAATTTTGCAGACGGCCTGGCAGCATTCAGCGATTTGCAACCTGAAGGGGAAGGTCTGCGGGCGCGCGACGACGGTTGTTGCTGTCGGACATAGCGTTTGGCCGTTTGCTGCCAGCTGAGGAATCCGGGAGCCAGCAGCAGTCCAACTTGCCGCAGCTGCACCGCAGCAAGCGACGCTTTTGAGGGACCCCAGTCACCTGTCAGCATGGCCGGTAGGCTGCAGGAGCTGGAGGCCAGCGCCCAGAAGTTCCTGCACCACTACGGCGCTGGGCTGCCCCTCACCGGAGGTACAGCGCCATGCAGCCACGCTGCTGCTGTGCCGCGCCGAAGGAGGAGTCCTGCATCTTCAGCAGCTCTTATCTCGACACCGAAAGCAACTGCCCACTGCAGGCACCGAGTTGGAAGCGCTGCCGCTGCTGGTGGCCGGCTTTGCGGTGGCGTTCTATGCCGCCTACGCCTTCTGGAGCGTGCTGCCCCTGACGGCCTCCAAGGGGTGAGGAACCACACCTTTGACCTGCTGCATTTCAATGTCAAGCAACAGAGCAGTATGCCGCCGCTCGGCCCAGCACACGCTGATGCGATGGCAACTCCCCGCACATGGTCTACTCTTGTTGAGCAGGCCTTGCATCTTCTATCTCCGTGGCGCAGGCCAAAGCTGCGCGGCACCTTTAGCTCGTGCACCATCTCCATCTTCCACGGCGTGCTTTCGACTGCCGTGGCCACTGCGGAGGTGGGTGTGCGCTTTGTGTCCCCAGAACAGATGCGGTGCAGCATGTTTCAAGGGGTGCTCGGCTCATGCCTCCACGCCTGATCTTCAACGGTCCACGTGTCTCTGCATACGCAGATCGCGCATGCGTGGCCGGTGGATGTCGCTTCCAGCAACACGCCGCGGCAGTCGTTGCTGCTGCTGTTTTCCACGGTACGGGATCGCGGTTACTGAGGCGTTATCCTGCTGTGCGTCCTCCGTAGCCGTGAGGCATATACAGCGGTCCTACTGCAGCTGCACCTGGCTCGTTTTCAAAGTGAGTTGCGCTCAATCGTCCACGCCTGTCCGGGGTCAACCAGCTGATCGTTTGTGGGCGGCAATTTCACTGCAGCTGCGCCTGTCACCTGCTCAATGCGAGTCATTGTCAATGTTCTACACACCTGTCTACAATGGAAGTAGCAGCTGGGAAAACAATTATGTGCAGGCGTACATGATCGTGGACCTGGTGTGCTTCCTGCTGCCCTTGACGCCCAACGACTTCCTGTTCGTGGGCCACCACTTCATGACCTCCTCCTACATGATCACCAGCGTGGTGCGCAGCCTGCAGAACCCTGAAGACATGCCAATCTGATATTCTGATTGCTATCTGCACCACTTCATGAGCTCCTCCTACATGATCACCAGCGTGGTGTGCTTCCGTCTCAATCCTGACTCATTTATCGACCAAAATGTTGTGCTCGTGCTTGCTGCAACTTTTGCCTAGCTGAAGAGCGGTTTGACGACTCGCCTTAACGGCCAAATGGCGACAAGGACTGGCCACAGGGATGGCCGTGAGACTTCCTTCTGCTGCCGCACAGCTGCTGAAACACGGCGGCGTACAACGGCGTGTCGGGGCTCATCTGGTCTCCTTGGAAAGGAATATTTTGTTTGCCGAAAACGAATGTTCCAATGCCGAACGCGGAGTCTTTCTGGTGTGCAGCTGCTGGGGCGCGGCGGTGTAACGGTGCTCATCCTGATGGCGCTGGGCGAGTCGACCAGCATCTTCCAAAACGGCTGGTACATCGCCCGCGACCTGCGCAAGGACTCGAGGGTAAGCCGAGTTCCTGCTTCCAAGCATTCACGGTTCTAGAATTTGACTCTGTAAAGGCTTTCAAACCTGCTGGTACATCGTCGGCGACCTGCACAAGGACTCGAGGGTGCGCCCTAATGCTCTTGAGCATGCGCGGCCTGCATGCTTGAAAACGTCTGTTGAATCTAGAGCCTGCAGCAGATTACGGTGTTCCTGCTGCGCAGCTGGCGGCGATGGCCTGCAAGAAGCTGTCACCGATGGTTTCTACACCATGGTTTCTAATGTACCCACGCATTCAGTCTGCGCACGCATCTCAACATTTTGTGCCGCGCAGCTGGCGGCAACGGCCTTTACGGAGCTGTCGCCGGACCACACCATAGCCTGAAATGCCTTCTCCACAAATTGCCAACGACCCTCCAACAAGATGTTCTGTGCCGCGCAGCTGGCGGCGACGGCGTTCAAGAAGCTGTCGCTGGTGTGCACCCTGGTCTTCGGACTCCGCATGTGTCTGCTTAGTCAACACTTCCAACAATGCTTTCCATGCCTCGCAGCTGGCGGCGACGGCGTTCAAGAAGCTGTCGCCGGTCTACACCGTGGTCTTCGTCATCGTTCGCACGCTGATCGGGCCGCCCGCCATCACCTGGCTCGCACGCCAGCTGGTGCACTCCACCGCCCTGCCGGCATCCCTCAGGTGCGGCAACAAATTCTGATCACCCTCAAAGGCCAATGCCATCTGCAGCGATGACAAGTGCTGCTTGCAGCTCACAAGAGGTGTAGCCCTGTTATATATGCATAGCCTTGTCGGCCCCTGGTTTCCCCTGAAATTTGCAGGCGGATGTACCAAAGCGTGCGATGTGGATGCGTTGGAATTTGAGTAAGTCACAGAGCGTGCATCACGCACTACTGGGCGGGGCGCGCGGTGATGGGCGTTGGCCGGCGGCTGTGCGAATAGAGAGTACTGCACTGGGTCAACTAGATGAAGCACTCGTAACTGTGCAGGTACTACTGGGCGGCGTGCGCGGTGCTGGGCGTCACGGGCAGCCAGCTGTGGACGTACAAGCTGGTGCGCGGGCTGCGCAAGCACATGCGCGCGACGGCGGTCGCCAACTCCGAGATGAAGAAGGCAAGGTGAAGATGGCGGCACAATTTTGCACCAGCATACGCGCTCCACACGAGTCGCCGCCGCTGAGATGAAGCAACGCGCGGTGAAGAAGCCGGCAAGGCACACGGCACGACGCTGGTGACGCGCGCAAGGGCAGGCAGTGATGTGCTCGTGCTGGTGATATCGGAAAACGCTGCGGCAGACAGCCAGGCAGTGACTGGCAGTCGCCCACCCTTTCCCTGGAGAGCTGTGGCGGCGACAAGCCTGTGGCCGACAGGGAGCGCCGGATGCGCGGCCGCAGACGACCACGCGATGCACACCCGGCAGGCTGCAGCCTGGCCCGTTCAAGACTAGGGAAGGATTTGCGAAACGAATCTGCTTCATTTGGTAGTGGTGCACGGACGGATCGCACGCTGCTGTCGGCTTTTGCAGGACTCTTGATTGGAAGGACTCTTGTTTGGCGCGACATTTTGTTCCATGTGCAGCATGCGATGGGCATGGCCCAGCTGCGCTGCCCTTGACACTGGCGTCCTACAGCTCCCTCAACGTCCTGCGGCTTGCTTGGAAGCTGTGGCATCGACCACGTCTTTTCAATTGGTGCTTGCAACGGAGCTGAAACACCTCCCTCGCATCGCAGCAATGCACACAGGGGCATCAAGAGCATTGGCGGGTGTGAAAACACCACGATCCAGAAACTGTCTACGGCCCATCCAATCGCGCAATAAAGCTGCCCCTAGGTGTGTGCGCAAACGGCTGTCGGCACGGCTCACAAAACGAGGAACGGCAAATAGCGATCCCCACAGTCGCCCCCGGCTGCGGCACGTCCGGCATAAAGTCACTGTGGTCCAGCGTGAATGCCTTCATTGCCCCCACACTGTACATCCCAAACTGCTGCAGGCCGCGGCCCGAGCTTCGTGATTCAAGCTGCCAGCTTGTGGTCGCTGCAGCAATCCGACCAACATTCACATGCGGGGTGGGCAGACTTGCAGGCGGGGCCACTAACCCCCAGTCGCCAGCCGCTGACAAATCGCGATCAGAATCGCGATTAGGTTGCCGCTGGTAGTCACCGGCCGGCGGGGTGGTCGAATTTGCAGGCGGGGCCAAACTTGCAGTCTCCCTTCTTGGCGTAAAAGCTGCACATCGGCTCGCCCGGCCGCAGCGGCAGCCCCGCAGCGTTGAGCTGCACCCCATATTGCGGCGGGTGGTCGAACTTGCAGGCGTCCCCATACTGCAGTTGCAGGAGAAAGCGGATCTGAGAACATCACCTGGTTCTTCAGGTGAGCATTTGAATTTTCGTTCGGTGCATGTGGTGAGGTACATATATAGCTGGGGTAGCTGGGGGCAGGCTCTCCGATGGAACTAGCTTCCACCACCAGCCCCAATTGTTGCAGGATGATGGCATTGGGAAAAGGGGCTCTGCCTTTGAGCGCTCACCACGCCGAACCGAATGCTCAGCTCACAGTCACAACAGTCGCAATGCAGCACGCAGGACAGCACCCACCTTGCAGTGGCCGGTCTTTTGGTAGAAGTCGCAGATGGGGTGGCCTGGGCGGGAGGGGAACACCGGCAGCGAGCACTCCGCGTCACCGCCGCCGCCGCCGCCGCCATTGAGGTTCTGCACGCCGCCCCCCGGCTGGTGCAGCAGCCCCGGCGGGCCTGGCGGCAGCACCGCCACCCCGTATGGCTGCTGCTGGAAAAGTTGTTGCTGTGCCAGATGCGGCTGCACATGATACGGCAGCGGCGGGAAGCCGTACCGCTGCGGGTGATACGCGCCGCCGCCGCTGCTCTGGTGCTGCGGCGGCCTTAGCGCAGGGCCGCCGTGGCCGTGCCCGCCACTGCCATTCTGCTGCAGGGGGACCCGCGCCGCCGGCGAGCCGGCGTCGTGCCGCTGCTGCTGCACCTGCTGTTGCAGGGACGGTGCCGCGCCGCCGCCGCTGCCGCTGCCGTTGTGCGCCTGGGAGACAGCGACAGGGGAGGAGGCTGGGCGCACGCGCGGCCGCCGCACGCCGGGGCTGCCGATGTCCAGGTCGTTGGGTATGAGCGACGCCTGCGGCACCAGATGCTTCAGCGTCAAGCCCAGGGTCCTTGTCTTCGCATTGTATTGCTGCGAGCTTGATGAACGAGCTGTAGGTTCAGGCGTTTGATGACTGTCATATGGCCAAACAAAGAGCTTTCTCAGCATCCAGCTTGTCTGGCAGCTGTGCAAGGGAGCGACCAAAGGCCTCAGCAACACGCACCAGGTACTCGTCATCGAAGTCAGTCTCCGAGCCCGACGCCCGTAGCGGCCCGAGGCCGGCGGTGGGGCTGCCGGCCGGAAGCCGCGTCCCGCCGCCGGGCGACCTGAGGGGCGACGCGCCGCCGCTGCCGGCCCTGCTTGCAAAGGCGCTCTCCGGCCGCCGCGCCGCAGGCTGCGGCGCCGACCGCTGGCCCCACGCCTGCCGCGGCGGCATGCCGCCGGCGGTGGGAGCCTCGCTGCCGATGTCGCCGGCGCCGTCCGCTGTGACCCCGCCAGACTGACCGCCGCTGGGCTGTGTCTCAAGGCCATTGCCGATGCTGCCAGATGCAGCCACGGCGGTGTCGCCAGCCCAGCTAGCCTGTGCCAACAGCGCCGACGACTTGGCGGCGTCCAGCTGCCCGAGACCGGCGGCTGCCGCAGATGGCACTGCTGCGCCATCTGCTTGTGCGGCATCAGTAGCGGCGGCAGCCGAGCTCGACGAGAAGGCGCTGGCTGTCGGATTCAGAGGCCGACCGCCGCCGCTGCCGGTGCTGCTGGCTGAGTCCCTCGCGAGCGCGGCGATTGCCGCCAGTTGTCCACCTGCCGCAGGTGGCGCGGGATCCCGCCTGGCCGCCGGCGGTCGTTGCGCCGCTGCTGCCGCAGCCGCAGCCGCCAGCGCCGCCGCCGACTTGGGCGGGCTGCCCTGCCCGCCGCCGCCTGCAGGAGCAATCGGCGGCCGCGGCGGCATGGATACAGGCGCGCTGCCGCTGCTGGCCTGCGCCGCCCCTGCTGCCGCCGCGGGCTGCGTGGCGCCGCCGGTGAGCGGGTCGCTGCGCGGCCGCGTCGCCGCCGCCACCGCGGCTGCCGTGGACGCCGCAGCCGTGACCGTCTTCTGCGCCGCTGGCGCCGCTGCCGCTGCGGACTGTTCAGATTGACGAAGCCCAAGCGTCAGAACATGCAGAGAGACAGATGATGACCTCTGAATGCCTCCAGCAACCGTGCCATACCGTCTGACTGACGGCGCAGTTGCGACCCTAGGCTGGATGAGCCAGTTCACTGACCCAAGATGTGCAAATGCTGTTCCCTATGCTGGCTGAACAGCTGAAGGAGAACAAACGTCAACACTCTCAACTCTCTTACCTGCGCGGTGCGCTCCTCGGCAAAGAAGGGCGCCATGAGAGTCCCGGCGACCGGAGGGAAGTACTCCCCCAGCGACACCTCGCTGGCCAGGCGGGCCAGCGCAAAGGCGTAGCAGGTCAGGAACAGCCGCGGGAAGCGCTTCTCGAAGTACCTGTGGCGGTGCAGGTCTTTGACCTCAGGCTGGGTTACATCTGCCGCTTTAGCCATGCCGCCGTGAACATCGAGGCACCCTTTCGAGCTTTCCCCTGTGGGGTACTGTTTACCATCGTCAGCAACCTGACGAGTACATGCATATCTGCAAGAGAAACCATTGAATGCGCAAGCCTCCAGTGTAGGATCAGCCGGGCCAGCCGATCTCGTTCCCGCAGAACACGCACCGCAGGAAGCCATCGGGCAGCGGTCCCAGCTGCGCCTGCATCTCGGCTGACATCTCGTAGAAGTGCGTGCGCTTGTTGCGCACCACTCGCAGCAGGTCCCGCAGGCTGGTGTACCTGCGCCGCGGTTGCATTGACGGATTCATTCATCATCAGAGCAAAACTGCCAGTATCCGAGCCGAACACCACATGGAACTAACACGGCGATTTGGTGCACTGCCGACCACGCAGAGACACGGGTGCTGCGCACGATCTGCAGTGTAAATTGGCGGAATCACCTTCGCCAGCCACATGCAGCCGACACTGCAGCACTCGCTGCTGAGCGCATGCGAATGCCCAGCCATCGGCACATCCCATTGATGCTCGAAGAGGCCACACGCGAAGAATATAACTTTGATCGAAGTAGCACCTGTAGTCGCGGTAGCGGCTGAGGTCGTGCATGAGGCTGCTGCTGAGGGCGGCGCCCCAGCCCGCCTGCCCGCCAAATGCCGCCGGGCCGCACGCCTCGAAGGCGTTGAGCAGGCTTTGGTCCACCTGCCACACGAAAAACACAGTTTAGATGGGGAACAAGCAAACAAATCGCAACGATCCTGCCTTCCGCCAGACGCTGTGAGGTTGCATGCCTCGAATGCGTTCAGCAGGCTCCGGTCCACTTGTGCCAATACAGATGAACACTCAGACGGAAACAGTCACTGGCAATCACATGCGTTCAGCAGGCTGCGGTCTACTTGTGCACATGCACATGAACATTCAGATAAGACAATCACTGGCAGTCAATGCGTTCAGCAGGCTCTGGTCCACCTGCGCCAAATACTGGTGAAATCTGAGGTGGGTGCACAATTCGTGAATGCAGCTGCGGCAGGCGCTGCCGTTGTGACGATCGAGGAAACTTTCGCCTGCTCGATGTCCAAGACTTTGCAGAGCTGACTGAAGTCTGGTCTGCTTGTCACACTCATGACGCCACTGCGACGGGCTGCCTTTCAGGAGGAAAACAAGAGAGAATGCCCAAGCCGGCCGCACGGTTCTGAGACTGCATGGCGCCGGCGGTGTCTGCCTGGGATCACAGCCAGTGACACGAAATTTTCGGTTCTCAAATCGTGGATACGGCGCGCCGCGCGGTCTCAGACTACATGGCGTTGGAATGATCCTCCAGGAAGGACGGCTTGCGGTTGGCGAGTTATTTCCCAAAGGAGTTTTACAGGCACCAAATTTTAGCGCACCGTGCGGTCCTGAAACTCCATGGCGTTGGAGAGGTCCACCAGAACGAAGAATTCTTCGCAGGTGACACCAAGCGGGGTGCGCCGGCTTCGCCAGCATGCGCAGGGTCAGGAATCTCAGCTTTTGTTGTTCAATCAAGCAGTTTGTTTCACTTGACGCACCGCGCGGTCCTGGAACTCCATGGCGTTGGAGAGGTCCACCAGGAAGGCCAGCTTTTTGGCGGGCGGCCACCAGGCGGGGTGCGCCAGCACCGCGGCCATGGGCGGCCGCGCCGCGGACTTCTGCCGCAGCATCGCACCGACCAGGTTGGCCGCCTCGCAGCCCGCGCGCAGCCCATCCAGCGAGAAGCGGCCCTGCAGCCAAGGCGTAAAATAGTCAAAAAACCGGTTGAAAGGGATGATGACACACTGATTTGTGCGAGGTCGCCATCGTGAGAAGCCGCGGCGTCCCACGACACAAGGTGTGAATTGTGCGGCAAATGCTGACACGAGTTGATGGTGCGATACAGTTCACTGTGCTATCAACTGTGCCACAGCACTCCTGGAAGCCTTTAATGCCCAGGCAACGGGTAAGCAGCTCTGCAGGCGTGCCAGCGAGCCGACATTGGCGGCGCTACGCGCCTGCAGGATGTTCATGTCGCGCTCGTAGCGCGCGCCGAAGGGGTGCCGCCCGCCGGTGAGGCAGTAGTGCAGCAGCAGGCCGTAGGAGAAGACATCGACGGCGCGCGACTGCCGCGCCGCGCCGCCGCTGCGGCTCACCAGCTGCTCGTACGCCTGCCACCCCTGGCTGCCGCCTGTCAGGGTACAGCTCATGCAGCTTGAACGAGGAGAATTATCTGAGTGTGTTTGAATGATCTGAATTGCCGCGCCGCGCTGCTGCTGCGGCTCGCCAGCTGCTCGTATGCCTGCCACCCCTGGCTGCCGTCTGCGGAACACAGCACACCATGTCGAGCTCCCGTTCTGTCGTGGGGTCTTTGCTCTCAGCCCAACAGCACCGAGCTCATTGCAGCCCCTGCACGGAAGGAACCCGCTGTTATAGCGCCGGGGGACGTTGCGCGCAAACTGCTCAGTCTGAGGCACGAGGCACCACTCCTCGACTGTTCAAATTCACAGCATTCGGGACATGGTAGCAGCACACGTACCGGCGCCGGGCGTCTCAAAGGACGACGCATCGTTGTGCAGCCGCGTGCACAGCCCCATGTCGCTGACCTTTGCCCTGCGACACACCACAGTGCCCATTTGACTCCTGTTGTGAGGCACTTGCTGCCCAATGCAGAGTTTAGCGGAGTTTGATCTGCACAGGCAGACCGATGCGTGCCTCCAGTGCAGGTCTTGGTGAAAGCTCGCAACAGCTGCTGGAGATGCACATGCACACAGTCGCTGATGGCCTCCGACACACGAGCTGCAGCAGCCAACTCCCGACCTGCCGCTCTCTGCCAGCAGAACGTTGTGCGGCTTGAGGTCGCGGTGCACAAAGCCGCGCGAGTGCAGGAAGGTCAGCCCCTCCCCGATGTCCCGCGCCACCGCCCACGCCAGCGCTGTCGGCTCTCCGCCGCCCCTGTACGCGTTCACAATACTTCAGTCCATGATATAGGTTGCGTTGTTGTGACAAGGCGCTGTCCCACGCAATCGGGATCGGCTTGCCGCTGCCGCCCCTGGAACATCGCAAAGGCTTTCAGCGGGGATTGGATGTCATGACGGAGAATCCTGCGCCACGCCCACACCGGCGCCGTCGGCTTGCCACCGCCGCTGCACCTGAACAATGTCCGACGTTGTCTTGATTTGGGCTGAGCTTTGCTCAACAGGGGTTATGTTTCACATTCCACTTTCTGCTCGCATGCCAGTGATGCCTGCCATTCACTGAACTGTTGGCAAAAGACGCAGTCTCACTTGTCATCGCCGACAGCAGCCTTGCCAGCCGGCGCGCCGCCGTTGTCGGTGCGCGGCGTGACGAACTGCATCTTCTTGGCGGCGATGGCAGCGGCGGGCGGCGCCGTCGGTGGCGACTCGACGACGTCATGCAACGCGGCGGCGCAGCGCTCCAGGGCCAGGTACACGAACTGTGCGTCCCGCTCCATGGAGAAGCACCGCACCTGCGAGGGAAATTAACGGAATTTTTGAAATTTGATGGGTGTTGGTGTTGGCGGCGCCTCCACCACGTCGTGCAGCGCGGCGGCGCAGCGCAACGCTCGAGGGCGAGGTACACGAACTGCGCGTCGCGCTCCATGGAGAAACACCTGCTGTCGCAATCGGGCAAGCCATGCGGACACCCAACATCTGCAGGGCACAGCATGGTTCCAGAAGTGCAGAGACTGACGCTCGGAATCGTGTTCTCTGGGACACGCACCACGTTGGGATGGTCATCGGTGTGGATGAGGGCGTTGATCTCGGTGCGCGCCAGCTCGGCAAAGCGCGCCAGCAGCCGCTTGACGGCCACGGGTCGGCCATCGAGAGCGCCCTCCAGCACCACCGTGCCCCCGCTGCCATAGCCCAGCACCCGGGTGCCCACCTGCGCACACAAAAACAGGGTTTAAATTAGTGGTTCGTCCGAACGCCACCGTCCAGCATTACTGTGCCCCGCTGCAGCAGCCCAGCACCCGCGTGTACACCTGTGCAAACCAGACCAGACCAGATTGTTTCGCGAACACATTGTGCAGAACGGTTGGCGTCCTGTGCCCCTTCCAGCACCACTGTGCCGCTGCTGCTGTAGCGCAGCACCCGGGTGCCCACCTGGAACATAACATCTGTCAGGGTCACATTGCAGATGGTTGGACATGCAAGCCGGCCTCATAGCAAGAGCCGAGCCGATAGTGTACATGAACATGACGCCGTTCAGACACCTTCTTCAAGCTGAAGGCTTGACCTGCCTTCAATGTGAAAATGGCAGTGCTGATTGCCCGAGCGAGCCGCTGGGACGACATCCAGACTGCGGCATCATCGCCTCAGCCATAACACCTCGCTCAGTAACTCGCTGGGGCAACTCGATCTCCTCACGGATCTTCACGACATTGATCGATCTGCATGCCACAACCTCCATGCGGCCGATGCGGGTGACGCCAGGCGGCAGCGGCGTCCGCGGCGACTCGGGCAGCGCCTCTGCCTCGGCGCCGCCGGCGTCATTACGGCTGCCGCCGGCGCTGTCGCGCCCGCCGTCGCCCGCCTGGCTGCCGCTATTTCTGCCGCCGCTGCGCTGCCCGGAGCTGCTGTGCCTCGAGTCGTGGCCGTCGCCCCTGCAGCCGCACAGTAGAAGCCTTGCATGAATGTCCTGCTTGTGCGGATATTGCCAGTCAGGGGGCTCAGTTGCACTTGTGTGGCATTGAGCGCCGCGGGCCTTCAGGCTCAGGTGCAGCAGGTGAAGCTGTCAAGCAAGCATCAATATGTGTCATGACGACTGCCAAGAAAATGTCACCCGTCGCCCCTGGAGCTGTCCAGTGAGAGCTCCATGCCAGAGCCGCCGCCGGAGGTGCTGGTGCGGATGCGGCGGGGCACTGAGCCCGACCGCGACCCGCGCTCCGACAGGCGCGACCCCAGCGAGTCCGCCTGAGCCTGCTGGTGAAAGTTGAAATATTGAAACAAAAACACAGAACATCACCTAACGACATGAATGTGTTTCATCAGACAAGCTACCATCGGCACATCTCGTCTCGCATCACTGGGTTCACAAGCAAGTTCTGATGTCGAATTGAAGCAAAGATAACAGCCAGTGCTTGACACAAAGCACGATCTCGTGAATCCAAGCTTCAATTTGCTCACAACACACCTCTTCATCCGAGCCGAACGTATCGCTGTCTGCGACAGAGGACGGCCCAGTGCCGGATTCTGCCGATGCGCCGTCGCCCGCGCCGCTGCGGCCGCTGCCCCTCTGCCTGCGCCGCCGCTGCCGCCTCTGCACGTGCGTCATCGAAAGGTTGGTGGAGAGCCAAATCGGGCAGATGGGTAGCAGTGAGACGCAGCGGTGAGTTCGCTGCGCACACTGCAGGATGCATGCATGCATGCATCCAGAAAGCGAGCAAACTGAGCATTCCAAAGTACCGGTGTAGCTGTTGCTGATGGCTCCGCCATTTGCAAAGAGAGGCATGGCAGGCCTCACCTTTGGCCCATCGCCATTCATCAATGATGGTGCGGCTGCAAACTGCTCCGCAGTCTCCCTCCCGACCTGTGGCACACGAATGTATTCAGACTGCACCACTCAAACGAGGTATCTGGAGTGGACATGCACAGGCGTGTCAGTAGGCTGATGGCTGCCTATGAGACGTGTGGGACACCTGGAAGGCTTGTCCGTAGTGTGGACAAGCATTCCAGATGCCATCATGACGCTCTCCTTGGTATCATGTGTTGACCTTCGATCGTCCTGGCACTAACACTGCTGGCTCTTGCCTGTGTCGAGACGGATTCTGCCGAGTGCGCCTCCGGCGCCAGGGGCGGCGGGCGCGCCGCCGCCTGCGCCGCCTCCCGCCGCCGCGCCAGCAGCAGCACCATCAGCGCCGCTACCACGCCGGCGAGCACGCCGGCGACGGCGGCGACGCTCAGCACCAGACCCGTCAGGCTCTTCCAGGACCAGCCTGTGGAGATTCAGGCACAGAACGTCTGATTCTGCTCTTTAGCGACTGTCAGTGCCGTGTCAGTGCCGTGCAATTGAAGCACTAACCTCGCCAGGCTATTCCAGGTCCGTTCAGTGCAGGGTGAACACCGTCTGGCATGACAACTCCAGGAGGCTGAAGCATCAGAACCTCTGGCCGTCAACACCGCTTTCAGCTCTGGGATGGCACAACATACCATGTCAGTGAACGGCGGCACTGCCTGGAGGGGTTGGCACCTGAGGCATGTGGGCCAGACATGCCACGATGTGCCTGGCTGCAGGCAGTGCCGCCAGCAACAGAGTGACGGCCGTTAAGGCAGACATGTCACGAAGATTTCTGGCTATCGTGATTGCGCGTTACAGTGTTTTCAGACCACAGAGGTTCTGACATCAGCGGTCCGATGAATCAGCGTTGATAGTGCGAGGACCCACCAAAGGGCAGGGCGCCATAGGCATCGGCCGCCGCCCACGCCTCCGCCTCCTCGTCAGTCGGCGGCAGCAGCCGCGGCGTGTCCCGATACTGCAGCAGCAGATGATTGAACACTCATTTAGGGGATGAGGGAGCAACCACGTGAAACAACACCGCCGTCAGTCGAGCGCAATGCAGTGCACCTCTATCAGCGGGCCGGGCACTGCCCCTGCGCATGCAGCAGGAGGTCGGAAGCGGCATTGCCATAATGACATCGAGACATGATGTTCACGTCAGATTCTCACCTGGTAGCCGTATGGAGACCCGCGGCCAACAGGCAGCGCCAGGGCCGCCTGCGTCGCCGCGCTCACCTGTAGCAAACCACCGGATCAGATGTGAAGGGGTATCCGTTTGAGAGGGGCATCGCCATGCCCTGTGCCTGGCATTTTCGCTGCACGTAAGCAGAAGATGTCTTCACTATCACGATGCCTGGCAGCGCTGATTTCAACCAGATTGACTCTGTGCACGAGGCGCAATCGAAGTGGATGTGCGGAATAACCCATGCGGTGTCCCTGCTCACCTCATGCACGCCAAGCGGCACGCTCGGACCGAAGGCACTCTCGTTGCCGACCACCCGCCTGCAATCAGATGGACAACTCTGCTCAGCACAGTAATCGGAAAGTACAACTTGGTAGAGCATCTCGCTATGAAGCAGCATCCCCAAGGCAAACCTGCCATACCGATGCGTAACAAAGACATGCGCATGCCTCTTGCACTGTGCTGGATGCTTTGCTGTGTCAACCCTTAATCTGCTGGCCCACATCTTACGCTTAAACGCCGCACCTGCCGCTGGCGTCCCACGCCGAGGCCGGCAGCGCCCGGTCAGCGCACTCCGCCACGCCGCGGCCGCCCTTGCCGCCCGCCGCCAGGCCCTTTCCACCGCCTGGGCCGCCGCCGGAGTTGCTGCCGCCCGGCGGGCAGGCGCTCGCCTTGTTGTCCGGGAAGTCGAAGCCGTAGTAGGAAGCAGGAAGTGCGTACAGCGCGCCACTGCCGGGCAGCTGTCCCACCCATATGCGCCCTAGGTCCTCATTTTCCAGTTCGTGGTTTGGGCCTGCAAGGATGACACGCAATTCGCCGTTGATATTTGCCATGGAAGGTACAACCTGTTGCGTTCCTGTTTCTGCTTGAGTGTGCTGTCAGCGGAGTAAAGCTGGAATGACAATCGTTGTGACATGGAGGGGGCGCTGGCGCTGGCGCCTTGGCTGTTTTCTCAAGTGAGCCTTGCCGATAAGACAAGACGACAGCCCATCGCCAGGCTGCGGGCACTGCTACCCCGACTCACCGGGCAGCATGTTGACGGCGCTGCCGCCGGGGAAGGCGGCGACCAGCGGCGCATCAAAGGCGGTGGACCAGCGCTGCAGCCGGCTGCGCGGGTCAAAGCACAGCAGCGAGTTCTGCGGCCCGATAAGCAGCCCGGGTGTCTCTGCAGCATGACACAATCGTGCGTCAAATCCCCTCGAGACCAACAATGGGTGACACAAGCTGCAGACGAACCGTGACAGGGACATTCTAATTATGCATTCCTCCATGCTAAAGGCCAGGGCCATGCCTCCCATAAGTGTCAAAGTGCCTTGCTGGAGCAGCAGACCCAAATAGGGTCGCATTAAAGATGCAAAACTGCGCAATTCTCACGTGCGTGCGGGAAGGGCATGTCCACATCGTCCACTAGGGCACGCAGCGCCGGCAGCGACAGCTGCTGCACGCGGCCGAAGGTGACGTTCCAGCGCACGCCGCCGCCGCGCCCCAGGCTGTGCACATGCCAGTTGGAGCGCGCCATCAGGACGCCGCTGCCGGCTGCCAGCGCCGCCGCGCCCGGCGACGTGTCTGGATCCGGCTCCTCTCCGGGGTCTGCAATGTCACAGGGTTTGATCAGAGATTGGTTGCCATTCGAAGCAGAGATGTTTGCTGCCCGCTGCCAGCGCCGCCGCGCACGGCGATGTATCGGGGGTTCCTCCCCGGGGTCTGCAATTTGATGGTGAATATCGAAGATCTGTATATGGCATTGTCAAGGAACCGAAAGGTTTTGCACTCGCATGCTGAACGTGCAGAACCGGAGCCTGGCATCTGTGCAGCACTGCCGTGCTCGGAGCATGATCTGCGGAGACTACCAAGCGCTGCAGTTTGCAACCCCAGCCATCCCCACCTGGACCATCAGCAGCAATAGAAGACAAGTGCCAGGAACTTTGGCTTCCGGAAAAACACACGGCGGTATGGCCCAGATTTTGCGTGACCTGCAGCAGGCGGCCGCTAGTTGCCACGACCTCCTCCACCGAATGTTCCGTACTTGCGTCCAGCAAGCACAGCATTCTGATGGAACTTCAACAGACTCTCAATTGTCCGTTTTGTGCAAGCCTCACCCAGGATTGCTGCGACCTGGAGCAGGCGGCCGCCGATTGCCGCAACCTCCTCGACCAGCCCCCCTGTCTTCGCGTCCAGAACGTACAGCGTTGTGTCCTTGGCGCCAAGCAGCAGCGAGCCGTCAAAGGCCAGGCTGCCGGGCGAGCCGTCCACCAGGTCCTCTATCGTCTCCGCCAGTATCTGCCAGGCATGCATAAGTTGCTTCGAACGCAGATGCACGTGGCTGTGGATCGCTTGTTTGCTTCTGCTGATACTAGGGTGATTAGGTGTTAACACTTAACCACCCCTTCTGACACCTGCCCACATTTGGGGACAATTTCGCTGTGCTATGCTGGCCCCTCCTGCAGCTGGGCGAGGAGCGCGCTCTGGCTGCAGAAAGGGTGTGCTCTGTTGAAGGGGGGATTGTTTGGAGTGTCGCCTGATATGCACGGCTTGGCAGCGGCTCACCTCATACATCTGGTCGTCATGGCGGTATGCGTACAAGCTGCCGTCCGCGCCGGGGAGCACAGTGGACTGCGCTCCATCCTGCCCCATGCTCACGCCCTGCAAAGAGTAGCAGCTCGGAGCTCATAATCACGTGAAGCACCGCGACTGCGATTGTGCTCGGATGCCGCTGCAAACTAGAGAGCCGCCCTTGACGCCCCCCGGAGGAGCGGTGGTAGCGTGAGGATCCGCACCCTTGCGGCTGCAGCAAAGCCCCCAGGCCCGCAGCATCCAATTCTCCTGCAGTCTGTCAGTCTCAAGCACGCTTCTCTCAAGATTGCGCCACGAAGAGGCTTGCCTTGTTGGACACCAGCGGGGTGCCGGTGTTGTACGTCCATAGTTTTCGGCCCGAGACCTCGTCCACAGCCGCCACACTGCCGTCGAGCAGACTCACCAGCAGCGGTGCCGTCGGCCTGCGAATGCGCCACAGGACGGCAACGTCAAGGGGGAAAGGAACAGGATGCTGTCCTGGTGATTGTTTCCATGGTGATGCCTGGCTGCATGACGGCGGAGCTTGCTGCCGAGGATCCAGGCAGGGACAGATGCGTCGCTGGCGGCTTCTGACCCCACCTGAGCTGCCATTGTAGCTTGGAGTGCTCGAATCATGTGGTAGACTGTCGGAAGCTTCCAAGTGACTGCCATTTGAAGGAGGCACCCTGGACAGCCAGAGCGCCAAAAGTTTGCGTCTTGTACTCACCCTTCGGCCAGGTGATCGTCTCCGCGCAGCGCCAGCGCCTTCTCATACTCCTGTTCCGACGCTGCGCTGATCTTTTGGGGGCCATCGGGCCTCGCCTGAGCGGCGTTTACGCCGCTGCTGATGCCGCCAAATGTCTGTGCTGACGCTTGCAACCCCGCCGAGAGGCTCAGCAGGCTTGCTATGAGCAGATACAAGCCCCATGACCGCTTCATGAGCACCCGGCTCCTGCTGCTTCCGGAGGGATGGCTTGCACGAGACCGGAGTTGGTCAGCTGATATTCAATGCTGACCAGGAATGGCTTTTGCTAGGACCAAGCTTATATAGCCGTGGGCAACATTCCGGCATGCAGCTCAGCGACCATGCCAGCATCTAGCAGCTTAAATCATAACGACGGCATTGTAATCGTCAGTGAGTGAGCTGCTCGATCTGGCTGAATGTGCACTACCTGAAGCTGATAGAAGTCTTCTGCGGGCTGTGCCCCGACACCGACAAGACAACGCGATCAAGGAAGTTCACCGTGAAGGGGTTTGCCGCTGCGATGTGAAGACTGGCAGCATTTGTGAGCGTTCTTCGGAAGAACTTCTTCCGGCACCGGGATAGGGTTTACGGCACAGTCTTCGAGAGCGAGTGGGGTCTGGGCTGTCCTTGCTCGCTCATTCCTCACTCGCCGCAACCCCACGATGTTTATAATCGATTCTGCATTCCACTAAGTAGCGGAACATATCATGCTGCGCTTGAGTGGGACACCTGCACGACGTCTTTGCTTTGAGTCTGACTGGTCTGACAGACGACGTTGTGGCGAGCCGCGCTGCTTGCATATGCTTGCAGCCTCGCCTGTCGGCATTCGGTGCTGTCCCATCCACGCATCCGCGTCGCTTTGTGACACGATCGAGGCAGCCGTGTGCTGGCAGCGCCGCAGCTGAGCACAGCAGCGGGAAGCGGTGTTCAAGCTCACTGCCAAGACGAACTCACATAATCCAGACAAGACAGGCTCGTTGCAACGGAGTGAGCAAGATGCTGACAAACGTGTCATGATCTGAGGAGGCGGCAGCAGCGCCAGTGATAGCAGCGGCCTCGACGGTGCCGGCAGCAGCAGTGGCCTCGCCGGTGCCGGCGTGGCCCCCGCCCGCAATGGACAACTGGCAGCCGTGGGAGCGCGCGATGGCCGCGCGCGTCCTGGAAGTTCTGGAGGCCGGCGGCACAGCGGTGCACGACGCCCTGCACGGCCTGCTGGACTGCTGCTTGCAGCTGTCGCCCGGGGCGGCGCAGCACCTCTACAAAGCCGCGAAGAAGGTGATTCCCTGACAACATCGACCTGCTGCAAAAGTGGCGTGCGCAGCCGTGTGCGCAGCCGCACTTAGAGCAGTGCAATGAGGAGAAGTGCGTGTGCATGTGCCACCGGCACCAGGCCACATGATGGTTGACAGACTTACGCATTGGTGCAGGGTGGCCATCATAGTTCGCGCGGCTTTACCAAAAATCTTCGTTGTGACAGATCGACAGCGTTTAGCAGGCATCATGCTGGAAGATCGAACTGTGAACACCTCAACCGCCTGCAGGACGACGACATGTTCTCGCCGAAGTTCGGTGGCGGCTACGGCTCTGGCGGTTATGGATTTGCAGGCGGCGGGACGCACGTGCTGCCGCCGCCGGGTCGCTGCACGCTGGCGCAGCACCCCGCAGCGCTGCCGGGAACTGCGGCCTACCACCAGGTAGGCTGTCAGGTCTCGCCAACAACAGGGATGGCGGATCACAGATTGCTGTGGAGGTAAAAAACACGTCGCAGGAGCCATGTCACAGCGCTGTGAGATGCACGGGGGGAGCTTGGACACACGCGGAAGATGTCGGTTCTAGAGATGGCTGCTGTGGCATGAGCAGGCCCGCCACTGTTGAACATCACCAGAGGTTGTAATGCTTTCTCTTTAGCGCGTGCAGGAGCAGCAGCTGGCGCGCATGGAGGCGGGCGGCGGCTGCTTCCAGCTGCCGCTGCTTGGCCAGCCTGCGGTGAGCTTTGAAATAAGCTTTTGTGCCGACATATTTAAAAGCAATCGAACAAAGACCGTCTAGATAAACTCTAGACGGGTTTAGAGGGTTAAACCTCTCTGAGCATTGATGACAAGATGCATGTCATGGTGTGACAAGATTGCCGATTGTGGGCAATGCCAACCCATTGCCGTGCTTTATGCATGTCATCTCTCTGACCAGGGCGATCGCTGCATTGCTGCAGGGGGGCATGCAGCCAATGAATGCGGCGCAACAGTCGCAGCACATGGTGCTGAACGTCACGGACCTCATGGCGCCGCCGCAGCACTCTGCCCCGCAGCAGTACCATGCCTCCCATCAGCAGTATCACCAGCCTTCCTACCAGCAGCAGCACCAGCAGCACCAGCAGCACCAGCAGCAGCACTACCAGCCGCCGCCGCCGCCACCGCCGGGTTACATGCGCTTCGCGCCGGCGCAGCTGGGGCCGCCGCAGTGGGCGCCGCCACGGCCGGGCCCGCCCTTTCCCTCTATCTCGGGCGACTCTCACCATCGGCCGGCAGTGTCGCGCCAGCCCACACACCCGCCGGCGGCGGCGGCGGCGCAGCAGTCCCCAGAGTGGCATCCAGACAGGTCGCCGACGGCTGCTCCCGCAACAGAGTGGCTCGCAGCAGCGGACAGGTCTCCGATGGAGCGGCCTGCAGGCACGCTGCAGACAGCAGGCGGCAGGGCTGGCGGCCGGCCGCAGTCAGCAGTGGCAGCGGCCATGCATGGGCGGGAGCAGTCTTGGGAAGACTTTTCGCCGGCGCAGCCACCTGAGACAGCCGCGGCCGCAGCTGCTTCACGGCGGCGGCCCAGCGCCGGCTCTGTGCCTCCTCGGCCGGGGCTGCCGCCAACAGCGGCTCTGCAGCCTGCACCACGCCAACAGCAGCATCAGCAGCTGCATCCGGCACCTCTGCTGGCTGCGCCGGCAGCGGCAATGGCGGCGGCGGGGAGGCTGGCGCGGCAGCCCGGCAGGGCGGTGGCACGGCGCGCCAGCGAGGGCGCCGAGGCGCGCGGTGGCCCGCAGGGTTTAGGCTCCAGGCTCGTTGCCGCAGAGCTGCGGCTGAGCAGCTCGCTGGGGGACCACCAGCGGACCTCGGCGGCGGCGGCGGCTGCAGTGGCAGCCGAGAACGATGATGCAGGTAATGTCAGCGGCGGCTGCAGCAGTGGCGGCGGCGGTGGCGATGGTGGCTTCGAGGAGGAAGTGGCGTCCGCCGCGGCTGGTGTCGTGCCGCTGCTGCCGCCAGCTGGCGAGCGGCGGGCAACGCTCTCGGATGCAGTCGCCAGCAGCGGTGAGGGCGCAGTCTTCATCGAGATGGTATCATTGCGCACTCACATGTTGATGCCATCTGCCTGCAGCAGCCCTGCCACAGGGCGCAATGGAACAGGATATGGGTCTCGGAATCAGCCTCGTTCACCATTGCTGTCTTCTCGGTAATCTCAGGCGCAGCGCCGGCGGTGGTTTCGCTGCCGCTGGACGTCGTGGCGGCGCCGCCAGCGCCGCTGCCGCCACAGGAGCGGTCACCGCAGCAGCAGCGCCAGGCGGATGCGCGGCTGCCGCTGCCGCCGCGGCGCATCGACGAGGTGGACCTGCAGCAGCTGGTCTTCGGCCGCCAAATCGGGGAGGGCGGCTTCGGACGGGTGACGCTCTGTCTGTTGCATGCATTCCCGCCGTACAGATGCTCTTCTTTGTCCATGCAGCGGGGTGCTTCCCCTGCCTCTGCAGGCACTCAGGATTAACAGGAGTACATCGTCCACATGGCAATTGCAATCGAATGTCAGCACCTGGTCGGAGCTCATCGTGGCTACAAAGGCCAGGCGGCAGGTCCGCAAGGCAAACCCACGCCGCAGAATGCAGTGCCCTGGTCCATACATGCGAGTCCTCTCAATCCTCGCAGGTGTATGCCGGGCAGTGGCGCGGGGCGGCGGTGGCCGTCAAGATCGTGAGCCAGCACGCGCCGCTGGATGGCACGCTGGTCGCGGAGTTCCGGCGGGAGATTGCCACCATGGCGGCGCTACCGCCGCACCCGCACGTGCTGCCGCTGCTGGCGGCGTGCACCGCGCCGCCGCACCTGGCCCTCATCACCCCCTTCTGCGCCCGCGGTGCGGCTTGGGCGCTCTGATTGGCTGTTGCCACAACCCAACTCCTTATGACAATCTCTGCTGCAGGGCTGCCTGTAGTTCACTGCATGTGCCATCGCGAATTTTCCGTCCAGTATTCCATTGTTCATACGAGGGTCAGCCGCACGTGTGCCTCCTCAGCATAGGAGGATGAGCTCCTGGTGATCATGTTGCAGGCTCGCTGTATGGGCTGCTGCTTGCGCTGCGGCTGCAGCTGCGCTGGCGCCGACTCGAGGCCTTCGTGCTATATCATGATTCATATTGTACTTGTGAAAATTGTCCGGGTAACAATTTTCCGTTGGAATTGCTGCCCGCAGGCTCGCTGTATGGGCTGCTGCACGCGCCGGGGCTGCAGCTGAGCTGGCGCCACATCGTGCACCTGGCGCTGGGCGCCGCCCGCGGCATGGCGCACCTGCACACCTGCCTCATCCTGCACCGCGACCTTAAGTCGGGTGTGTAATCCTCCTATGCTGCAAGGGCTTGGACGCTGTCATTCTGCTTACTCAAGACGCGGCATGGCGCACCTGCACGCCTGCCACATGCTGCACCGCGACCTCAAGTCCGATGGGGAACCCAAAGCTTTCTTCTCTCAATTTGAGGGAACCCTTTGATTGAAACAGAGTGTTTCAAACATGTGTGCCATCTGCCATTTAACCCTGCAGGTCAATTTGCATTGCCGAGTAACAACAGCCTGGACTTTCACCTGGCACCTGTCACGCTCGCTGGGGGCGCAACAGGAATGCACCGTGCAAATGATGCTCGGTGCAGGCAACCTGCTGGTGGAGGCGGACTGGACGGTGCGCGTCGCCGACTTCGGGCTGTCGCGCGTCATGGCCGACCTCAACACCATGGTGCGGCTTTTGTGAGTGTCTGGGTTTCAGCTGCCACTCCGGCTTTGTATCGCATCCTCTGCATGAGTCCTGGTGGGAGTACAGTGGCGTACAGCGTGGCCGCCCTGGCGCGACCGCCTGTCCGAGTCTCGAAACCCTCACTTAGGCGCTTTGTTTCGGCTGTTCAGATGGCTCAGGCGTCCAACGAAATGCGCTATGAAGGCATGCTGTCATGCAGCACGACAGTGATTCTGACGCTGAGCCCATCCTGAAGGATGACATGCCCGGCTGCAGACGGGCGGTTTGGGGACATACGAGTACATGGCGCCCGAAGTCCTGGGCCACCAACGCTACTCGGAGAAGGTGCGCTGCATCTCCACCCATCTTGCATGTTTATTGCAGAACGTCCACCGCCGAGGCATCTGCTCGGCAGACGCTGGGCGCTGCCGCTTGCAATGGCTGCGCAGCATGACGGCGCGGCGACTCTGCTTCGCGCTGATGCACATGCCGGGCACACAGATCTGCCATGCCGCATGGAGCCGCCACCTGCCTGTTCCATAATGCCGATGCTCTACGTGCCAAGACGCAGGCGGACGTGTACTCGTTCGGCGTGGTGCTGTGGGAGATGTGCGCCCGGGCGCTGCCGTACCCTGGCCTCTCCGGAATGCAGGTGCGACAATATTGCTCCTCCGACAGGCGCCTCTCCCTGTCACCGCACCTCGCTAGTCCATGGCGTGGTCTCCGCCGCTCCACGCACTGACGGTCTAGGTGCGTGCCACCAGTGGTTGCAGAATGCGTTGCAGCTTTGCAGACTCTGACTGCAGCCTGACAGCGTCGAAATCGCAGGCGGCGCTGACAGTCATGAATCGAAGGGTGCGGCCCAAATTTCACGGCCGCCACGCCACCTCGATGAAGATCCAAAAACAAGCACACAAAAAGAGAAACGAGCAATTTCAACTGCGTGTTCTGCAGGCTGCGCTGGCAGTCATGAATCGGGGGCTGCGGCCTGAGATCCCGAGCGCCACGCCGCCGCCGCTGACGGCGCTGACGCGCGCCTGCTGGGCGCCGGCGCCGGCATCGCGACCGGCTTTCTCCGACATCGTGTCCAGCCTGGATGACATCTATAGCTCGGTCACCAACGGCGGCAGAGGCGCGTGAGGGCGGCGGAGGGGCATCGCGGCGACTATGGCGGCGCGTGAGCGCGCCGATACTGGGCCCCGGCGCCGGCGTCGCGCCCGGCCTTCTCCGACATCTTGTCCTGCCTGGAGGAGATCTCTCCGTCGCCAACGGCGGCGGCGCGTGAGCGTGCCTGCGACATGTGTAGTGTAGCTATAGCCATCGGAGACACTGGGCGCCGGCGCCGGCGTTGCGGCGGACGCGCCGGCGTCGCGGCGGACCCGCCGCGCGCGTTGTGGTCCCTGCCCCGGCAGATATTGGCTGTGTCAGCAACAGAGGAGGTGGCTCGCCTGCAGCATGTTGCTACACACGTATCGTAGCGAGTTGTGTGCGTTGGCTGCCAGGCTGTACGACCCTCGTCTCGAAAACCCTCGCTGACTCGGCTCGTGCGTCATCTTGCCAGTGCAGAGCAGTGACGGCGTTTTGTAGCAGCAGCATGCTTACAAACCTGCACGAAAGTCCTCAACTCCCCTTTGCAACGCGCTTTCAGCGATCGATCTGCCCTCCTGCGTTTCCACCGCCCGTTCCGACACATTCCCACGCAGCCGTCGCAGCGTTGCAGGAAGATATCACGCGCCCGAATTGCTGTATGGACGCTGCGGCACGACTCAGAATGGTCTCCGGACGAGCGGCAAGCTCCAAGCAGGCCCTGACGCTGGACGATCTCCCCGAACACATTTTGGAGCTCATCCTCACCCGGGCTACTGAACCGCTCATAACAACGCCTTGCCAGGAATACGACTGGGCGGTTCGGGAGCAAATCACCATCAAGCTGGTTTCCAAGCGGTACGCATGATCCGACGCAGGCTGCGTTGCAGTTGGAGTTGAAGCTCACAAACCCCATCGGTCTCAAGCACCGCGATCCGATATCCGACCCTTCTTGGATTCGGACCCTGCAGGATTTGTTTCACATTCACATCCTGCGCTGTGGATGTTCGACCTGTCTGCAGGGTAGGTGCAAACCAAATGCGCATGTGCGCCATTTGCAGCCGCATGCCCTGCCATCCAGATGATCAAGCAGGGTGTGTGTCACTCTCGCGCAGGTGGCGCGACGCGCTGAAAAAGAGTAACCCACTGGCCGTGTGCGTCACCTCCAAGCAGCAGATCGAGCGGCTGGCGGCGTGCAGCACCTTTGCCATCAGCGAGCTGGAGGTGGTGAGCCAGGCCCGAGGTGTGCACACATGAACGACAGTGCAGGGCCTATCGGTCAATAGTGAGCTAGCCTGTGAAGGGCAGCTGTGTATGTTTTGTCAGCACTGCAACACGTGACCGGCATTCAAGTATAGGCTCGCTGAAAGATTGTCTGTTGTCGTACGTGCAGGCACGCAGCAAGCCGTGGAGAAGCTGCTGCAGGCGGAAGTGTTTCGCAAGACCTCGGGCAAGACTCTGCGCCGCATCTACGGTGCGGTTTGCCCGTCCGTGTTTGGTGAGCCGCTCTTCCGCAGCGGGGCGTGGGGAAGTAACTGCTCTGTTTCACGCGAGCTCACTCGTACTTGTTTCGCTGCAGGTGTCCAAAGCAGCGCCATCCCGGCGAGGTTCCTCCAGCAGGTGTGCGCCGGCACAGAGCATGTAGGGGGTGAATTCTTGCGGCCAGTATCATGAGTCCATTCCCAAGTGTACTCTCACTTCAGCTTGTTTACAGGTTACTTACATTAACCTGTGGTGCAGAATGCGGCGCACTTCCCCAATCTCCAGTGCCTCGATGGCCTCTGGGGCGTCCCGCGCCGGGCACGCTCCTCTGCTGACGCCTGATTCCTGATGCATCCTTTCGGACCCTGTATATGTATGGAAAACCTCGAGTAAACACCTGATGTCGAAACCTTTGGTTGACTATCTTATTTAATATCCTGTCCACCAGCTTCCTGTGATGCCCCAAAGCTTTGCCAAAGTGTGGTTGCTTGATGCAGGGTCTTCCCCAGTCCATCCGGCAACTTGGCCTGCTCGACACGATGCATTACGCGGGATACGAGATGGCGAGTTCCTTCCTGTTATTCTGGTTGCTACATACCTGCCTACAATGTGCCTTTTCCTGTCGTCTTTTGTGCAACCCCAGAAGCGCCCCAGTCCCGCAAAAGATTCATGCACCAAATGGTATGTGTATTCTGCGACCAGGTGGAAATCCGGGATGCCTTCGAGTCACTGCAGGTGCGCAGTTCTGATTACAGAATTATGTTGTCTCAATCATCCGTGCAAAACGTCATGTCGCTGGGACAGCGACAACTGATGACCCGGCATGTGCCCTGCCGCAATCAGCACCACCAAGGCTTCAAAGCAGTGGTATCCGGCTTTGAAGCCGGATACCACTGCGGGCACGCAATTTGGGAACGCATCAAGCTGACGGCGGTCGTGTGCCACTGCGCAGAAGCTACAAGTGCTGAGCCTGCGGGGCGTGGCCGTGGACCTGCTGCAGCTGCCGCCCAGCCTGCAGGTCTGCTTTAAATCGCGTGCGCAATTTGCATCTTGGCTTTGCAGCGACAGCGCTGAGGACTGCACAACTGTACACGGATCCTGGCCTGCCCCACTTGCACATTAGTTGGACTCAGGATATGGATCGAGGCTGACAGCACAGCCTCAATCTATCGCCGCAGGTGCTGCTGGTGTGCGATTGCCGCGTTGACGGCACAGAAGACTCCAGGTGAGGCCTGCCAAGTCGATGAGCACCGGTGATCTGTGAATTGTTCCCGGCCCATTGTGGATTCAGACGTCCGGACCACCGTGCACCTTGCTGAATCTTGGTGTTTGCTCGTGTTTTGCCAGCAGGCTGCGGGAGCAAAAGGGCATGAAGGCGGGGAGCTACGACGTGTTCGTCGCCGGCGACAGCCAGGGCGGCACCATCAGGCTGCTGATGCATCGTTACACTGGGCTGCCGGCGTCATGGTGGGGGTTCTAATGAGCAGTCCGAATGAGCAGTCCGACTGGATATTCGGGTGGCATATGCCATGGCGAGGGCTGTTAGCTTCCTGTACGTGCTTCACGCTGTGTAAGTGCGGGGCTTCGATCAGAATCTGCTACAATAGTGCAGTTGGCATACTGACATTTTACAGGTGGCGGGCCTGCCGCAACTTGGGCCAGAGGGCAGTTTCTCTGCCGACGCTGGCGGAACCTGGTGAAATCGTGAACGGCTTTCAACCTGGTTGTTTCGGGGGTAGATCCGGTTTGGGCACACTATTATGAGTGGCTGACATCTCTCAGGCATTGTAGGTAGTCCAGGAGCCTGACCTTTGTTCGTGACGGCAGGTAGACGGCACATGGACGCTGTTGAAACTTGGAAGCTTTCGACACGGTGAAATGCAGCGAGGTGGTAAACCCCTAATTTGGCTTGTAGAGTTTCAAACTTGGATACCCTGAGCACCAGCAAACACCCACGGCGGCTATCCAGACTGATGCGTACTGCGTCACTGACATGTGCCACCCGGCTGCACAAATATTCCTTCCAGATGCCCGCCAAGATGCCTTGATCAGAACGCCTTTGCCCGCCAGTCCAGCGCCATGCCATCTTCCTCCTCCGACTCCTCATCGTCCGAGGCGCTGTCGTTCAGCACGTCCTGCGGCCGCCGCCGCTTCTTCGTCGGCTGCAGCTGCACCTGCAGCGGGTTCAGGGCGTCCACCGCAGTCGCCGCCGCCGCCGCCGCAGCGTCCAGGCTGCCATCGGCTTCCGTTGTGGCCTCCATCGCGTCTGAGCTGGAGGCGCCCTCCAGGGTGGTGGCGCCGGGCGGCGCGGCGGCCGCAGCGGCCTTTGCTGCTGCCTTCTGCTGCCGCAGCGCCTCCACCCGAGCGAGGCGTTGCCTGCCGCAGGCACAGGGAGTGATGTGGTTTCATGTGTGTGGTTTGATTTCGTCATGGCGCAGTTCCGCAATCCGCAGCGTGCGCCATCCACCGCACCCCTCCTGGACCACCCACGAACGACTTGGCAAGGATTTGTATAGTAGCTTACGCTGTAGCTTGCGCTTAAATTCAAAACTGGGCCTTGGAGCCCCGCTTACGGTGCTTCACAGCGAATGTGCCAACCTTGACGGAAGTACGTCACAAAGTGACATGGGATAAAATGCAATCCACCCCACCTCTTCTCGATGGCCTCCTGCTCGGTGGGCCTCAGCAAACCTCGATTAAATGAAGTTGCAACCAAATTGAGTTTCTCCACACCTCTGCTCGAATGCCTCGCGCTCGGCGCGCTCCTCGGCAAAGGCCGTCGCCTCCGCTTCCTCTGCTTCCTCCGCCGCCCGCACGTCGCCCGCCACCGCCTTCATGAAGTCCTGCAGCTGCTCCTCCGGATTTTTGCGCTTCTTCGGCGGCGGCTCGCCGCGCGCCTTTGCCCCGTCCGCCTGATTTGCGAAAAAGTCCTGCGGACGGACAGTCGCAGACAGTGAGCGCCTGAGAGCTAGCAGGGATGACACAGAGCAGTAGAAGACGATGGTAGCCATCTGGTTGCGCGGGCGCGCGCGGCTTGCGGGGCAGACAGCAGCAGTTCATCCTGCACCTCATGCTGTGCCGCCCTGCACGAGAGCGTCTCGTGCGGCAGGGCTGGGCCGGGTTGCCCCTTCAATACGCTCCAATGTGTATGCACGCTCGTTGCCGCAGGTGGAAGTCCAAGGGGTAGCCTGCACCTTTGGCAGGAGGCCCTTCGGCTCGACCGCCTGCGGCGCGGCGGTGGCGACAGCAGTAGGCGCAGCAGTAGCGGGCGCGGCTGCGGCTGCAGCTGCTGGGGCGGGCGCCGGCGTGGGGCCAGGGCCGACAGAGGGACCTGACTTTTGGCGGCTCATGGCGGTGTCCCACGTTCCCGCCAGCGGCAGGCTGCCGCTGCGGCCACCCGAGCCGCTTCGCCCGCCTGCGCCCGATTTGAATGCGGCGGTGAGGATTTGTGTGTCCAGCAACAGCAACAGCAACTGCGAATGATGGCAGAAAAGAGCACATGCAAGCAACGATGACTGCATAGTACTGCTATCAATGCCTGCATGACCGCAGTGCACAGTGGACATGAGGCAAAGGCAATGGGCGGTGAACGAAAGGCGCCTCACCGCCGAGCACGTTGCCGCCGCCGCTGTCGCCGCTGCTGGAGGCGCGGGGCGACGTCCCCGCCCGCACCGCATCGAAGAAGCCCACCGGCAGATCCGCTGCGGGTCCCACATCCACCTGCAGTTGGGTGGGGTTCCAAGGCGTGTCATGTGAGCAATCGTCACCACAGATGAGTCTTGAACATCGGCATTGGAACCATAGAGGAGCATTCACCCAGGCGGCATGGTAGCGCTGCACACAACTTGTCATATCACATTGGAGCCCAGCATCAACAGCAAATCAAGTTCTCGGCACTGGTTCCACCACCAAGGCACGCACCTCACTGACGGGCATGTCGCGCGCGCCATGGATGTTGTTTGGGCCGCCGGGGGACCCCGGGGCGCCCTCAAAGAAGTTTGCGGGCAGGCCGCTCGCGCTGCGTCAAAGGATCGTGAGCTTTCCAGTGAAGGCCAGCACGACTCTGCGTCACCAGCAAAGCATGCGCAGGAGATGCAGCTCGTTGCATGATCCCCCAGGGCCCTCGGAGCGCCATCAGCCATTCAAGGTTATCTATAGAGGCCCCACAAGTTGTGCAAAACTCGCACGATTCAAGAAGCGTCTATCAGTACCTGGTCGTGGTGGTTGACGGCGTGTGGCGGCCGTGGCCGTCATGCATGTGCTGCGCAGCCCGTGGGCTGCTGGGCGATGGGGAGACGCCCTGCGCGGAGTCAAAGATGGCCCTTTCATATCAGAAAAGCCTTGCCTCACTGTCTGCAAGAAACCATGTTTCGATGTCAGCCAAGCTGCTGTTGATGTGGCGTGGCCATCAGCATTCTGGCACAAGTGCGAGGGCGCACCCACGGCGGGCGGGGCAGCAGCGGCGGCATCTAGGTGTCAGGCGGCGCCGGTGATCCCGTGGTCTTGTGGCCATCAGCAGTTTGGCTCAAACCTGAACAGCAAACGAACACGCACCCCCGGCGGGCGGGGCGGCGGCGGCGGCATCCGGTTGTCAGGCGGCGGCGGCGATCCCATGGATTTTGGCCGCGGTGCCGCCGCGGGCGCCGCCTCTGCCGCGGGCCTCAGCTTCTCCTTTGGCGCCGCCGCCGCTGCGGCCGCCTTCTGCGCTCGCAGAGCCCGCAGCTGCTCCCTCGTCTGCAGGCACATGGAGGACAACACGTCAGACTTGGGCATGTCTGCGATTTGTACGTGTGCGGAGCGATATTGCTGCATGTGTAATGGCACCTGCTGCCCAATAGAACCTGCGTTAACATCATGCAACATTTGCAATGCTGTTTCGAACAGTGTGGCAGGTGCTGTGCGGCGATGGCAGCGCGACCTGCCAGCAATGTCTGCCACGCAGTGGCCGCCATGTAGCATGCCGTTTTGGTGCCTCACCGGCGCTGCTGAGGGTCCTCCTCGCTGCGCCTTCCTGGCCGCGAACATTGCCTTTAAGTCTGACATGGTGTTTGCGCGCTGGTGCGCTGCCTGTGCGCTGATGCGCTGCCTATGCGCTATTGCTGTGCGCACTGCGCTCCTTCCCCTCTCACAGCACTGTCGCTCGTTACAGCCTGGGCGTCTGTGTCTGGATATATCCACGCGAGACGACTGGAGGCGAGAGACCAGTGCAGGCTTTGTCAGGCTGGTACCGACTGCGTCCCCGACCAACGGGCCCAACTGATCTGGCGAAGTCAGCTACCCAACTCCAGTCGCCGCTCACTAGGTGGCTGTCATGAAACAAGTGAGCTGCAGCAGATGCTTCAGATGCAAATCGATGATCTCGAAACATTGCAAGCTGTGTCGAAATCAAGCTGTGTCGAAAGTGAATGCCAGCACAGAAAGCACGCAGTGACTGGGCTTCGACAGGGACTCAGGGTTTGCTACAAAAACGGGGACAAGGGGGCCAAGAACACGCAGGCTGCTGCAGTGCAGCAAGCCCTCTTTCCGCACTGTTTCCGCTCACAGACTTACATCGGGAAGCATACAAACAGGCAACACATTTGAAGCAGCTTGCGCGCTCTCGAAGCTGCGATAGAAGGCGTGCAACTCGCTCATCGCCAGAGAGTCTTCTTGAAACCTCAACACCAGGTGCGGCAGGCAAGCGGAGCATCATGTCGCTCGCGGCGATGCGCCACGCGTTCCTGCGCACTTCAGCCGTGTCCACAGCACAAAGGGCGACGCTCGCCAGCGCCAGCACCGTCGGCCAGCGCGCATACCACGAGAACGTGAGCGCTCTTCCATGATACTGAGCTCATCAGGAGTGTCTGGTGCACGCGGCCGCGACCGGAGAATCAGTGGTTGCTCCACAAGTTGTACTCACTCAAGTGCATGTCGTCACTTTTGACCCTGCTGACGTCTTCCAGTCTCTGCTCGGTGCATGAACCCGTGCTCTAGGCTGGCTGAGTGGATTGAATGGCAGGGCGTGCGCCACACGCACGTTAACGCGTTGCGAATGCAAGGTGTGCCTGCACCAGGCGTTCACGCCCCGCGCAATGATGCATTTAAAGGACAGTCAACACATTGACTGCAGGTGGTGGACCACTACGACAACCCGCGCAACGTGGGGTCGTTCAACAAGAATGACGCGGATGTGGGCACCGGGCTGGTTGGCGCTCCGGCTTGCGGCGACGTCATGAAGCTGCAGCTGCGGGTGGGTTATGCGTGGCGATGCTTGAGTGGGCCGTGTGGTGCAGCTTGTTAGCAACTGCTGACACCTGCTCGGCCGAATCTGCTGCTGCTCTGCTTCATGTGTCTGCAGCAGAGGCAGCTGTGTCTGTTGTCACCGTCCAGCCTGAGAGTGGGCTCAGATTCCGCCCCAACTTCACCCATCGACCGTGCAGGTGGACGACGATGGGCGTATCATCGAGTCGTGCTTCAAGACCTTCGGCTGCGGGTCGGCCATCGCCAGCAGCAGCGTCGCAACCGAGTGGTGGGTCTTGGCTTGCCGTCAGTGTATTCTGTGCTACCCAGACGAGCATCTGCGTCGCCTGGACACCTTTCGTGATGTCCACTCGGATTCCCAACGTTCTCGCTATGGCTGAGAGTGCCAGCTTGCCTGCAGAGTACAGTGGTGACTTCCGGTGCGTTGCTGTGCAGGGTGAAGGGCAAGATGGTGGACGAGGTGCTGACGATCAAGAACAGCGACATCGCCAAGTGCGCTTTGCCCTGCATGAACCAAACTCTGGTTGGCTGTGAAGCTCGTCTTGTCACCTGCTTCACAGTGTTCCAATACGTGATGCATTGTGGAGCGAAATTTTATGTTTCTCCAATTCTATTCACTGATCAATGTCGGGCGCGTCCGGCGACCCGGCGGCATGCCATGCCACCTGAAGCTGTGAAACTGCATGTTTAATCACTGATTTCACACGGTTCTTCCCGTTTCAGGCACCTGAGCCTGCCGCCCGTGAAATTGCACTGCAGCATGTTGGCCGAAGATGCCATCAAGGTCCGAAATCGACGCTTTTCCACTGTTTCGCATTCTCACACCCAATTTCGGCCCATGCAGGCCACAGCCTCAATGTCACTTGCATTAATGATCTAGCACCCCGATGCATGCATTCTGTGATGTCCAGACTGCAGTGAGGGACCACAGGCGCTTCAACCCTAACCTGGTTGCACCCCTTACCTGCTGGTCAGACCCTCACTCGTCACAGCACTCTCTCAGCTTGATGATGACACCTTCCTATTCACACTGCACTGGTGTTCTGCAGGCCGCGGTGAAGGACTACAAGCTGAAGCGGGAGGCGGGCAAGCCGCCGGCGGCCGCGATGGCGGAGATCAAGCAGGACCAGGCGCAGGCCGCCACTGCCTGAAGCGCAAAACACTGGCGGCGGTTTCGGGGTTCTGCAAGCCGCCACGGAGCTGCTGCGGCAAGTCTGCAGCAGGAGCAGGCTCTCAGGCGGCCACTGCCGGAGTGGCAGTGCACCGATATTCTAGGGTTTAGCCGCGGGAGGGACGCGGCGTCTGGAAGGGCGTGACGCCAGTGCAAGAGCTGTGCTGGGTCCACCAAAGCGTTATCGACTGGAGCCTACGCGTTTCTGAGATGGCTCTGGTGCCGAAATTTGAGAGATGGCTCTGGTGCCGAAATTTGACATTGCAAGAGACAACAGCGACGCGCATCCACAAGGCGTCAGAAGGGGCTTTAATGAATCTTGCTGCTGACACGAGGCAGATACGGCGTTGAGTCTTCTGTGGAGTTATTTACCGTTCAAAGTGGCATGCGAATGTAAAATAGTTTTTTGGCAATGCCTTACAAACGTGTCTGAAGGCCAGCCCACATTCAACACGCGTAATTTACACCCACATCGATTCTGGTCCAGGTTGAATGCGCTCTATGAGCATGAAGCCTCATGCTCACTGAAAGAACGCTAGAGCCCTACAACACACTGCCCAGCCCACACCCCTCCATTTTCCTGCCTCTGATGTCTCACCCTGTAATGGCCAGCAGCAGCTGCCGCATCGGTGGCGCCGCGCACACGAGGCTCGCCACGATGCCCGCCAGCGCATACCCGAGCGCCGCAAACGGCAGCGCCTCCGGTTCCGCCGAGCCCAGCACACCTGCAATATCCAGTCAGAAGAGCGATTACAAATTGTCATCATGGACCAGTGGTAACGGCAACGCCTCCGGTTCCGCCAGGCCCAACACAGATCATGTGCAAGCTCAGTGAGCAGAGACATTATGTTGTGCCATTGTAAGCCAGCGGCCGTGCCGTCCCATGGCTGCAGGAGACCAGGTGCATTTCAGTTGCCGCACCCGTCGCCATGCCGTGCGCACTGGCGGCGGCGGCGATGCCTCGCGCCAGCGGGTCTGTGCACCCCGTCCTGTCCAGCAGCGGCCGCGCGATGCCCGCTCCCAGCACGCCTGCGAGTCCAATCAGACAAAGAGATCAGGCGCTGTCAGGCGCTGTCAATTGCGATCAGAGGCCAGGGCGTCCCTTGGCTACAAGGGATCCAGCGTCAGTCGCACCCAGCCCTCCTTCGCTGCACTATCTGAGGGGAGAACCTGGAAATGCTCAGATCCACAGATGCAGCAATACTTGTCCGTCAGCATAACACGCAGCCCTTGACATCTCCTCAAGCCATTACCTGTGCACACGACGGCGGCGGCGGTGACTGCCAGCGGCGCCCCAAGGCCTTCCGCAATGGGCAGCGCCAGCGCTGCCGTGACCGAGCGCGGCACCAGCGCCCGGGACACCTCTGCGGGAAGCAAGCCAAAGCTTAGGAATGCAGTTTTCTGAGAGAGTTTTCTGAGAATTGATTTCAAACACGTAACGGACGTGCACCAGTGGCGTTGTGCAAACAGTGTGGCGATCGCAGAACCGACCCATTCGTTCCAGTACTTTCCATTTTGCTGCCACCATGCCCTCGAGACCTCACCCGGCGGCAGCCGCAGCAGCCTGCCGGCCAGCGCCGTGCCAAAGAGCGAAAACAGGACCGAGAAGGAGACGCCGCCTAGGATCGCGGCGGGCTGTCGCGCGATCAGCCGCCGCTGCTCGAACAGGCGGAACCCAAAGCTGAGGATGATGACGCCCAGGAACTTGAGCAGCCAGCTGCCGCCGCCGCCCTGTGTGCAGCATGTGACAGATTAGCGGCCCAAGCAGCGCTCATCAGCTGGCGCCGCCACCCTGCCCACAGAACATGGTCAGGAGTCTCGCCAGGTGCGGTCAATTTCACGAGGCCGGCCACCCTGGACGGCACATTTGTAAGGTATAAACCGCCAAACGCTTGGACAGGGTCCAAAAACAGTGCGTCACCACTTGAGCTGGAACACTCTACCTCGCTTATGTAGTCATGCAGCACGTCCACGTGGCGTTGCCGCCTCGCCTGCCCCAGGGCCGCCGCCGCCGCGTTGCCGGCCAGCCCACAGATCAGCACAGGGTGGCAGTACGTCTGCACCCGTGGCGGTAGCGCAGCGCCGCCAATGTAGCCGAGAACAGTCGCTGACAGCATGAAGGCTGCTGCGCATTGCGCCGCATGTGGGCCGGTGGGCTGCTGCTGGACGGCCGCGAATGTGGCTACAGCCATTGTGCCTGTGCAATGCAGAGATGCCATGGACGAAACAGCAGCTTCCCAAACCTTTGCTCCTAATCAGAAATGTCGTTGTTCTGCACAATTTTCTGTGCTTGAGACACTCCTGACAGCCGCGCAACCGTGCAATCTTACAGCGAGTGAGCTCACGATACGCCATTCAACTCACCCCAAGCTGCTGCCAGAAACTTCTTTGGCACGGCTGGTGCCGAGTTGGCGGTCACCGAGGCGCCGTCTGGTTTCGCCGGTGGCGCCTCTGCTGTCTCCACATCCGCTGCCTTGCGCTGCGGCTGGCCCGCCGCCGAGCGCCGCTGGATTGCCATGACCGCTTGGCCAGTGACCGCCATGTTGGCCGCCACGCCCGCGACCAGCAGCAGCAGCAGCTGCGGCAGCTGCGGCCCTGCAACGACAGACCTGAACGTTTTCAAAAAGCCCTTCTTGCATCACGTCGCCGCGTTGTTGGCCTCCACGCCCGCGGCCAGCAGCAGCTGCGGCAGATGCGGTCCTACGGGCGACACCGCGAGCTTTGAGCGCGTCAATCATGGCCAATGAAGAATTACAATATTGGTATGTGCGAGATTGACACGCAATGAAAAGTAGGTGCAGTCGAGATTTTTGAATCTCTTGCCTATTAGGCTGGCGGCATTGCGGGGAAGCGCCACAAGGAAGGGCGAGTAGAAGAGCGGCATCCACCTCTGAATCCAATCCAGCGCAGGCCCAAACCACGCATGCACCCTCTCGCTAACCTCCTGATTGACCGCCAACGCGGCGGCTACAAGTACGAACATGCCTGCGCAGAAATGCGTCATGCAAAGGCTGTGACGCATGCCGCTTCACGGCAGGCTGTCAACATGTGTAATGTGCAGTGGTGCATGTGCAGATGATCAAAATGTGTCAGCGATGCAATGACTCGCCTGTCAGGGCTGGGGGGAAGCGGATTCCGGCTGCAGCGCATGCGATCTGGCATGCATGATCCGCGGCGAGCAGCGCGGCAACGCCGCCGGCAAGCTGCAACCATGGCTTCGCGGCTGATCGCCATGTGTCAACCATTAAAACTGACCCAGCTGAAAGCCTGATTCGGCTGCGGCTCTACAAGGCAGTGATCTGGGCAGGAACAGTGCCATGCTGTGGCGCGTGCTGCACCGCTGACGCAGTCAGACTTTGTAGCATAGTGACCGGAGCGTGCCGAGTGGTGGGGTGCAGCGCAATCACATGGCACTCGGACGTTTCCGCAGGTTGCTTCAGCCAAGAGCATGTGCAAAATGCCTGCGTGCAAGGCATCGTTCTGCTGCATGCGAAAGCATCGTGCCACGTGTGCATGCATCCGAATTCGGACACAATGCCGTGCGTGGCGACGGCATTTGCAAATGCCGTCGCCACTTCAGCAGCATTCGACTATCTGCAAGTCCCAGAGGCTTCATCTTTGGACAGTCAGCAAAGGCGTAGCTCCGCACAGCACGCGCCACACCATCTTAATTTGGAGCAACGCCTGGACCCGAGACAACAGTGACACAGCGTTGAAGCCATGCAGGCTCTGTTCTTAAGGTCTGCGACTGTCTCAGGATGCAGCTACGCACCAGTTATCGGCAGCGCTGGCCATAAGAGAACAAGTGTGACAGCAGCATGCAACAGGCCGAGCCTGGTATGCTGTCAGCTGACATCAGGACAACGGCAGCCGTTCAGCACACGTGCAGGTAGGACTATGAGTGATGCACATGGTGCAGTGTCAATGCCGCAGTGAAATCCCCAGTCAATGCTGCCGGCAGGCGCGCCGGCGGCATCTTCTCAGCCATCCATGGACCAGTGCTGCCGTTCGGCACTGCCTTGTTTACCTCTATCTTCGCGGCGAACAGGGTGCTCGCCAGCGCGGGTCAGCAGTTGCAGTGGCAGCAGACTGCACCGCGGGTCATTCACCGTGCGGGCGTCGGCTGAGGATGACAGGCCCGCGAAGGCAAGCCGCGCATTGGCTCCCATCTTGGATACTCGGCATGAGCTGGCTCACTTGCGTGTTTGACTGGTAGCTTGTTTCGTTTCAATGTTGGCCATTCAATCTCGGCCATTCAGTCTCAGTACGCCATCCAATCCAATGGAAACCGGCTTTGCAGTGATTTATGTGCGTGTCTATGGCTACCTGCAGAGCACGGAGTTTGGCTATTCACGGAAGGACATCATCCTGCTGGGCGCGGGCCTCATCGCCTTCGGCTACGCACTCTACTACGGGCTGCAGGTCGGCCCGTTGCCTGCTACAGCATGACAATGTTTGGCGCATCATCCGTTTGCCATATTCTGGCGCAACCTTTGAATGGCATGCATAGTGAATTTGGGCGTGCAGAGTGAATTTGGAAGGTGGCAACGTCTTGCTGATAGTCGTCTGCTGCATGCAATCCTATCAAATGTACATCACGGGGGCTGCTGGTGGGCGTGGGTGGTTCAATAGGCATGCAGCTTGCATCCGCCATGGCAATGGCACTTCAGCTTGCTCATCAAATGCTTTTGTGCAATGCAGGCGGCGGGCGTGGAGCCGGGGACGGCGGGCAATGCGGTGCAGCTCATCGTGTTCTTCGGCATCTGCATTGGCTACATCTCCACCTACATCTTCCGCGTGGCCAACAAGGCACGGCTGTTGCTGGAAAAGTTGCCACGCCGCTCTCCCACATTTACATGATGTGGACTGCAGCTCTTGGCGCTGTATCGTCTCTTACATCACCTACATGCCCTGTTCGCCGCAGGACATGACGTACGTGAAGCAGCTGGAGGATTACGAGGAGGCGGTCATGGCAAAGCGGCTGGCGGAGATGCCGCCCGAAGAGCTGGAGCGCCTGCTCACCGAGGTGCGTCTCTTAACCGCTTTAAAATCTAAACCTCGGTCTGAAACCGTTGAGAGTTCTCAACATGCATACACATCGAAAAATGCATGTTGCGGAGATGCCGCTTGAGGAGCTGGAGCGCCTGCTCACCGCGGTGCCGTCGCATGGTGGATTTGGGTTGCACAGTGGATGTCAGAGTTTGGTACAGTCTGCCCTGTACAGCTGCGCATGCTGGGGATGTCTTGCTGCGTGAGGCGCTTGTGTCTTGGAGACGACGAGTTGCAGGCCCAGCAGAGCACAAGTGTGCACGACTGGATCATGACTTGTGAGTTGCCCTGCTTTGCTGATGCTGTGTTGCCTCAGACGACAAACTCGTCTCATATGTATCAGGTGGAGGAGGAGTCGGCAGAGAGGGCGGAAAAGAAGAAGCGGATGCTGGAGGCGGCACAGCAAGAGCAGCAGAACAAGTCGTGAGCCGCTATGCATGGGCGGTACCATGTGGGGCGTTTAGAGGTTGTGTGTATGTTGAACAGCTGGAATACGGCTGCAGCACCGTGAGAAGACTGAATGTTGCGGTGGCTGGAGGACTGCCTTGGCAATTGATTGTTGTGGGCATTGAGACACTTTGAAACAGGCACATGCAAGAGCCGAGATTTTCAAATGCCAGGCAAACCAACTCCCAATCAGACAACCCAACTAAATGCCACAAGCTCATCCTCAACCCTAGGTCTAGACAGCCTCTCTCCCTCTTTCTTGACTATTGTAAGCTTTAGTCAAGATGCTCGCTACTGGTTGCCGAGGGCGTTGAGCGCCTGGGACACGCCCTTGACGCGTTCCAGGATGCGCTCGCGGTCTTCTGCCGCCAGCCGCCGCCTGAAGCGCGACTCGAATTTGTCGGGGTGCCAACGCATGAGCTCCACCCGCAGCCGCTTGCGCTGCTCGTCCTTGCCTGCGGGTTGAAGAAGTGAACAAGGTTGAGGAACATAAGTTGATATTCAAATGCAAACGGTGAAATTGAGCCTGATCCTCGCCGGGGTGCCAGCGCATGAGCTCCACCCGCAGCCGCTCGCGCTGCTCGTCCTTGCCTGCGGGGTCAGCAAAGTCAACGGTGATCTCAAATGCAAACAGTGATTTCGGGCTTGCTTTTCTGTCGGGGTGCCACCGCATAAGCTGCGAGCGCAGCCGCTTGCGCTGCTCGTCCTTGCCTGCAGCTTCGTGCAGGGCAACACTGCAGCCGCCAGTGCCGCTCCTCCTTGCCTGTGGCGGTCGCAAAATCAATTCTGGCTCTGTGTTCAATGAAGCTGGTCTGACCGTGCCGCAACTGCGTGGTGCCTGTGCCAGCGCATCAGCTGTGCTGAGCACGAACAGTCAGGCACACGAGCATGTGTCTTGCCAGGGCGCTGTCGCCAGAGCTCCACCTGCAGCCCAGCCCATGGCTTTCCCATATCTGGATGTACTTTCAGTTCCATACAAGCGCAGACTTTGACAACAGCACCTGACACGCCGTAGAAGACGATGGGCTGGATGTCTGCCGCCTCCGCCTCCACGATCCAGGGCACCTCGGCATAGGACACCTCCTTGGCGGCGGCCGCCGCTGCGCCGGCCGCGGCAAAGGCGTGCCAGCGCGCCTCGTAGCGCGCCCGCCGCACGCCCAGGTCGCCCTGCGCGGATGAGCAATGTTTGATTTGCATCTCGAGACTGAGATTGAATGGTTGCAGAAACAGAGGTGTGTGCCCGGGCCGCAGCGCCTCGGTGCACATTGACAGCGCCGTGCCTGGCTCTTGTACAGAGCAAGTATATGAAATATGCACTACTATCATATCAGGCTCTAACAACACACGCGGGACTTCTGCATCGTCATGTCTTGACGCCTCGCCTGCTTGACGGCGTCACGCCAGGCGCGGTCGCGTGCCAGTTCCCCCTCCAGTATCTTCTGCGACCGCTGGTAGGCCTCCGACTCGGCCTCCCGCCGCCGCTGCGCCGCCGCCTCCCGCTCCTTGTTGTGCGACCTGCACATCAGAGAAGGTATCCTGTCAGCAGCCCGATGAAAGGCAGCCTAGCTGCATCTCTTTATCAGGGCCTCTGCCATCTCCATTGCGAATGCCGCGCCTCGTTCAACATCCAGATGGCCTTCATGATTCAGCGCAGACCAGGCCGACTGGCTGCTGCAGACCTTGGCAAACAGGCATGCAGCTGCAATTCACTTTGACACATGAACTCACGCTGCGGCTGCGTCGACGCCGGCGTGACGCCGCCGCTCCATCTCCGCCCAGATGCGGGCCGCAAAGGCGTCCTCCGACTCTGCCGTGCCGCCCCATGGCACCTCTGGGCCGTCATCGTACACTTCTGCATCCTCGGTCCAGTTGGGATCGCCCCAGCCGGCTGCAGAGTGCGCAAACAGTTGCATCTGTAGGGATTCCCACAAATGCCATTGGAAAGAAAACTGCCGCCACCGCAAGGGCCAGGGTTGCAGGTGGACTGCACGTGCACTCCAGCTCTGCTCAAACGTACGCATATGCAGGCGGTGTCTCGTCGTTGATTCGTCAGAGCTGACCAAGCGCTGCCATTCCTCCCACTGCCCGGCGGATGCCAAAGCCACCACAGGCTGTCGTGAGACAGCTTGTTCAAACTCGAGCAGTAAACGGTGCAGTACTCACCTGCGCCAAAGGGCGGGACTGCGCCGCCGCCGTCGAGCTCTGCCTCCGCCGCAAGGCGCGCCCGCCATGTCACCTCTGGGTCCTCCTCGTATGCCTCCTGTGCCTCCTCCTCCGAGGCGCTGCTGGGATGCATATCCGGCGACGGATGCCCCGACCGCCTGCGCGGCGTTGACGCAGGGCGCTGGGACCTTGCAGGACCTGCTGCACTGACATACATGCCAGCTGGCCAAGTGCACGCCAAGTGCAGGCGCTGCAACGAGATTTGCCTGCAGGTGACCTTGTCTGACGTTGTCAAGTGTGTTGGGGGTACTGCATGTGGCTGAAACCCCCCCCAGCAATGCTCCAAGCTCAGCGAGATGCAGTCTGAGCTCATATCGCGCCTTCCGGTGCCGCATGCGTGCAGACGCGGCATGGCATGCTTGTGGAAGACTACTGAGACTGGTGATTTGATGGGGCTCATCTTTCCAGCAAGAACTCACCAGTCGTCGATGTCCTCGCGGCTCATCATGGCCGCCGCCAGGCTGCGCACCGTGACACCTTTCGCATTCCTGCGGTCGATGCTGGGCGCCGGAATCGCCTGCGGCACAGTAGTGGCGATACAGGTCACGACAGGTGGTCATCTCGTCATGCTGCCGTTTATTCGTTTGCCTGACGCCGCCAACGGCTTGGCTATCGCCCCCCCAAAAACATGGCGGCAGGCCTGTATGTTCACAGCACACCATTTCAGCGCAGATTGTGCGAGGTCGTGAGAATCCTTTTAATAAGGGCTGCGGATGCCATCGTCAAATCGGCAGTGAACCGAAATGACGCCAGTGACCCCACTCCCTCGCCCAAATCGCGGTGCTCGGCGGCTCCTGACGCAGTGAGGGACGCTGTTTTGGCGACCCAAAGGTGCAAATGACGCCGTGCTGCAAGCGAGCAGGTTCGGAGACTGCTTTGCTGTGTGTGGAACTCGCTGTCTGCATGCAGCCACCTTCGATCCAGCAGCAGTTATGCCATGTCTGCCACGGAGGAGCTGCACCCTCCTTGCAGCGCAACGTGCAGCGCGCTTCCTGCTGCTCTGAGCGAGGGACTTAAAGGTTGTTTAAGCACCCTCAATGTGGGAAGAGGCACAGCAGCTGTGCACCTGGAGCGGGGCGGAGAGCAGCGGCAGGTGCCCCCGCGCGGCCGCCAGGTGTGCTGCGCTTTCTGCCGCTGAGGAAGAGACCTGAAAATCTCTTCAGGAGGGATGGGCGCAAAGCGGCAGCACCTGGAGCGGGGCGGAGAGCAGCGGCAGGTGTCCCGGCGCGGCCGCCAGAGCCGGCGCTTTCTGCCGCTGACCGAAAGACTTTTAAACGCTTTGAGGAGGGAATGGCGCAAAGAAGCGGCACCTGGAGCAGGGCGGACAGCAGCGGCAGGTGCCCCCGCGCGGCCGCCAGGTGCGCGGGCGAGTTGCCGGCGAGATCCTCTGCATCGATGTCCGCTTCCCGCCTGCATGCCGGCACGTGGATTCAAGCAGATGAACATGAACATCCATGCAACCTTGTTTTGGTGACTACGTCTTGTGGTGCAGCACGGGAGGGCTGCCCTTGCTTGCTAGCGCAGTGGAAGGCGGCCTGGAATAACTTGCATGCACACATCGTCAGCATGTAGCTCATGCATGCTGGCACCACTGCAATCCATTCAACCTCAATCAGAGCAATTGCTCACTTCAGCAGCAGCTGCGCCGTGTCGAGGTGCCCCCAGCGGCAGGCGTGGTGCAGCGCCGTCAGCCCCTCCGCATCGTAGGCGTTGACGTCCAGGCGGCTCGTCCGGTCCAGCAGCTTGCGCACACGCCTCGTCTTGCCCAGCGCCGCGTAGGCGAGCAGCTTGAGCGTGGACGCCGCTGTGTTGTCGGGGCTGCGCTCCCGCTTGCGCTTCTTCTTGTGCTTGTCGGCCTTCTTGGGCGACTTCGGAGCCATTGTGTATGGATCGCCACATCCAGGCTCAACTCATGGGACGTTCGATTCCAGCGAAAGCGAGTGCACTCTGAGACAGCAACCCTGACAAACTCAGCAATAGATGTGTCCTGAATATGACAATATGAGATCTGGTCTGTGTGAGCTTCAAGAGCTGCTCGGTGGATTGATGGTGCTAATGCAAGCGGGCAAAGTGATCGCCGCGGCGCTGAGAGCCGGGTGCAGTTCACCATCTGCACACATTTTGGACACGTGCGAGTATTGCTCGCTGCAAACCATTTTGCAGCTTGCAGGTCCACAGTCAATTTGCAACTCGTATTTCCATTGCGTTTGGATATAGCAGAACAGGAGGTTCTGTGCGCTCTGCGATCGCTATCTGCACCGTGTATATTTCAAGATTGCAACGTCATCCGCAACTTTGGACGTGTGGCTCAGCCTTTTGCTCCGTGATTTGAGCAGAGAGCTGGGTGATTTTCAACAGCGATCCAAAGGCAATTCACACGCAATCTAAGCAGCTTGCCAGTTCGTCAATTCGCACACAGACATTTGTGCAGACGATGAGCAGGAAGTCTGCTGGCAGCAGTTCGAAGCGGCAAAAGACAGAGGAATCCGCAGCTGCGATGACAGATCCGCAGTCGTGCTCGGGCTGGAGTTTTCTGAGCGAGGTCGCACAGAAGCGCATTCAGATGATGAGCGCGCTCACGGACTGCACTGTGAAGACGAAGACGGATGGCACGGCCTTCACGCACCTCCACAAGGTCCGGATTCAATATTCATCACTTTCCATACATGCGCATCATCGAGGTACCACAGCGGGCGCGGCTACAATGACAATTCCAATCTGCGCATACCAGGTGAAACTGGCGGAAGCCTCGGGAGTCTTCAGGTGATACCTCAGGTTTCGTTAGTGATCCAATTTTGCATACCCAGCCCGTTCGAACGTTTCAACAAGCAGCGAGAAAGACCTTGATGTCTCCGTCATGCACGCATCATGTGCATGCATGCATGCACATGCAAGCACATCAGCTGCATGCACCAGCCGCAGGTTTGGCGTTCTCTATGCTTCGGGCAGGAAGCTTTGCTGATTGACAGCTCGAAAAGCTCCAGGAACGTCATCGAGGACCTCGGCAAGAATGAGTCGACGTACATGTGCTACGACGACGATGCTTCGTCTGTCGGCCTCTTCATCTCCCTGATCTACGAGCCCCAGATGACCAGCCTGACGTTCGACAACATGTCCGTCGCCCTGCGCATGGCCGACAAGTAAACTGGGCGGTGTATACGCACTTGCATCATAGAGCGTTGCATGCATGTGTGAGCAAGAAAGGGCATGTTGCTGCATACTGCCGCCCCATCTGGAGCAGAACCTCAAGCATGCGCTATGCGTTCTGTGCAGGTACCATGCAGCTGAGATGATGCGGGCGAGTCGCCGATCTGGGCAGATGGACATTTTGCATGCTCTGGGTGTGATTCTGTGCATTGCACGGTGCTGCTGCATATGCTGGCTATCAATCCACGCATGCATGGAAACATGTCTGCTGAAGGGAGTGGTGGCGGAAACGATGACGACACCATCGACGGAGTGCAGGTCTGCGACTTCGAGATTTCTCGATGGCCCATCACAGCACAGAACTTCCCAACAGAAATGCAGCTCTGCGCCGATTTCAACCTTCCAGCTACTGAGAAGCTCTGCAACGAGTTCTGGGCGGCAGATGACAACATCGGCGCCGTCATGAGGTCCAGTGCACTGGAAGCTGATGGTCTACTGTTGTTGCCAAGTGCATGTGATGAGACCTCGTCACGACAGCTTCGTCGCTAAATCCGTAGTCGCATCTGCTCGGTTGCGAGTCCAACACGCACCCGCTTGTGCATTGAATGCATTCCCCAACTGTGCGGCACCCGTTTCGGCCCCTTGCTCAGGCTGCACGACGACTCCTGGATGCACGCGCTGCCCGCGCCGATGCTGACGCGGCTGGTGATGCCGCGCTTCCGGCTGGTGGCCGCCGCCCTGCGCTGCCTGCGTGACGGCGTGCAGCGCAGCTTCGACATCTCCGCCGTGCCGACGACCACCGCCAAGTTCGCAGGTTCGTTCTGATCCCTCCCGGCTAGTGTCTGTGACATCCAACATCTCTCCTTGCCAACTCAGGCGGCGTGCTTCCTCTCCAACCACTTGGTTCGTCGGCATGGGCAACAGTCCAGGTTATCAAGTGGAATAGCATTGATCAGTGATTGTCTGCTCCTCTTGCAAACGCAGTCGGCACGCAGCGATTCTGGCACGACTCCATCAAGAAGGATGGGGCCAGCTCTGTGGACCGCCACAGCCTGCAGGCGAGCATCTACAGCCCTGTCGTTGTCTGTGATGGTATTGCAGGCATGATGGCAGTGTATCTGTAGCTGCAGCGTGGAAAATTGCTATGAAGCTGCGTGCAAATGAGACGCGTGGTCTTGAACTGCAGATCGTGACGGACATCGTGACGACATTTGCAAACACCCAGATGACGGATGACACTTCGCTCAGCGCCGCCGACATGCAGAAACTGCTGCCGCGGGCCTGCGGCGCGCTGCCGCGGCCGCCAAAGCCGATCGTGCAGACATGATGGAAAAGAAGCACATGCAGCGGCTGCTGCTGTCGGCATGCGTGGCATTGCCGGGCCACGAAAGCCGCTCGCGCAGCCCTCGGGGCATTTGATTCGCAGACCAGCCGTCGAAACTGCTCTTCTGTGTGTGCGCAGCAGCAATTGTGAATGCCTAAGTCGTTTATGCGCACCAAATCACCTGCTCTGCCATTCTGATGATTTGTCATGCTGTGTGAGACGCACGCCGTCATCACAGCGTGCATGGACACCTTGAGCACAGTAGATTGCGCTTTTTGAAGTCCGCCGGTCCCGTGGTGCATTCTTGTCACAGGCCGTACCTGGCAAAACGACGCTTGGCTTTGTGTGGTTCCTTCGATTCTGAGAAGAATCCACCACAACACATATCATGCATCATACGCCTCATTATAGTGCAGTGCTCGAACTGTACCGGAGGTGCTTGCGTACCCATATTGCGGCGCTCGGAAAATGCGACCTCGTCGCTGGTGGCTGACTGATGGGGAATGAATCTGGCCAAGTGAGTGGGTGTGGATGTGCAACGGTTGCTGTGCACGCTTGCGTGCCTAAATTCACCTAAACGACGCACATGAGCAGGGAATTCGACCAGCGATGATTTTCACGTGATTTCAAATTTCACACTGACAGGCGCCGCCATGAGCGCCAGACCGCCCCACCAGCT
>JAABUW010000156.1_pt1 | contig 143994 bp, 158 predicted proteins | sample 5560081 | NCBI WGS metagenome assembly JAABUW01 (sample SAMN10711882, study PRJNA513363) | rock metagenome | isolation source: Antarctica rocks | place: Antarctica: Victoria Land, Knobhead sud
GGAAGTTCGGGGGACTATGTTGTCGCGAAAGTGATCAGGACTAGGGCGGCCTCTAGGCGGCTTCCAGGCATCAGCCCTATGGGTGAGCGGTTAGGGGGTGCGAGCAGTTAGGGGGTGAACCCTTCTAAGGGAAGTTGCGTTCCTGGAGCTAACCGTGCGGGCAGGAACATCGTTTGCTTATTTATGTAATTATTGCCACATTGGCCAGCGCATTGGCACGCCAGAGAAACATATAACACCAAGCCTTTCCCTTTGTCTTAGAAAAGCGACAATAATTGGCAGTACCTTTATACCGCCATCATGTCGTGATTACTGACCCAAATAAGGCGCTCAGGTAACTCCTCCCTCCTCACATTGAGCCTACCACAGACCAACGATCTTCGTATTGCCTCCACCACACCTGTATGATGGCAACCTACGCTGTATCCGTTACGTCCCCATAGCCCTGCGATTGGGCTTCATCGATTGTTCTCGTGACCAACCCTCGCTGCCGTTTTCGAGCTCGGCGTCCCCAATTCGTGGCCGTATCGTCTTCGCTGTCCTCCTCGTCGGATTTACCAATGCAGTGGTTACGCGATGTGTTGGGCACCTGTGCGTCGGGGGTATCGTGTGTGGTAGATTTGTCATCGTTAGAGTGCCATATTTAGGCTCCGAATTTCAGAAGATAGGGTCGTAAGAGCAGATATCCGCAGACGATGGTGCCGAGTCGAAGGTTGCTGGTTGTAATCATGCTGTTGGCCAAATCCATGATGTTGAGAGACAACCTGGGAGCTTTCACTGGAAATGGGCGTATTGATGTCAGCTACAGCAGACAGCGCATTTTTATCAGCATGCAGCCTTCTTATTACCTCGAGCATGGAGGCCTTGTGGGACGTACTAGTGGGCATAAGAATTCTGGATTGATGCTCCAGAATGGGTTTATACAAGCGTAGTAAGCTTCTGTAATCGGGGAACGATGATATGTGCATAGCGGACCGGAGGTCCTTTGTAGAATTGGTTTGAAAAATATTGATTGATCAAAATGCTCCTTCCATTTGCTCGGTCCCGTTATGTATGCTGAGCCCCAAGAAAGGCTTGGCATATATTTACTTTTGACGCGGATAGCTACTTTCTCCTCCATCCACAACCCCCAACCACAAATGACGCGCGACATGGCCGAAAACGAAGATCAAGCGCTAGACGAGGTGATAATTCCTAAATACACGTGTCTGACAAGTGCTGAAGATTGTGCAGCGTCTCAAATCAGCCCTCTGGTTCTCGATAGGCAAGATAGTGGACGAAGAGACGCTCAAGCTGGGCGTCAACGCCACACCACAATTTATCGGAGCCTTGACGGAGATGGTCTGGGCGCAAATCGGTAGGCTACAGCTCACGCTCCAAAAAGATCCAATCTAAAACGCGTGTTTACTGGTAGAGAATGTCAGCAACGATCTGGAAAGCTTCGCAAAGTATGTGGCCCATGTACTGATTCACATTGAAGAGCAAGGCTAACATATGGCTCAGGCATGCCAAACGCTTAACTGTCTCAACGGATGACGTCTTGCTACTGACACGCCGGAATGAGGGTCTTGAATCCGTGCTCAAGGCATACTTGGACAAGCAGAAACCCGGGAGTTCGAAACGCACGACGCGTTGATAAAGGGATTGGAAACCAGGATTTGTTCTGCAAAGGCTTAGGTATTGACAGAGGAACGCGAAGTCTTTGTCTGCGTCTTGCGAGCGCAGCTGACAGGCTCTCAGGCATTAGACTTGAAAACATCAGGACACCAGACCACGCCCCTACAAGAAACGGACCGCTCATTATACTATGGATCCAGGCTTATTGTCTACAACCCGCGTGCTTCACCACGTAGAAGCGCTGAAGCGGTGCAATTGGCAATCTTACTACCTGAGATGAGCGCGGAGGAGCCGCAGCGGAAACCGGTCACATACAAATACATTCAGGAACCCCTCTCAGAGCAGAACCAGGCGGAAAGAATCCACAAGCAAGCAAGAACACTCAAGGCATCGCCCCTTTTGCAATGCCTACATGGCACGTAATTCAGCCTTCTGTCAAGGTTGTCGGCGAAGTTCCCTGAGTGCTGTTCCTACATCACCGCTTTTCTTCGTTGACCACGACCAGGATCTTGACCTGATTATCTTTATCATGCACGAGCGTCTTGAAACCATTCTCCTCAACCTCGTCCATCTGGATCTTCTTCGTGATCATTGTCTCTGGCTTCAACCGTCCTTGACCAAATCCTGTCAGCTAAATTTCTTTTCCGGCTATATCGGAGGGAAGCTTACCAGATGAGAGTGCGTCTATCACGTCTTGGAAATCTCCTTCGACATATGTCGCCACCCCCATATATCTTCGCTCTCGGAAACACAGCCAGTTCGGCGTGATAGTTGCAGTCTTCTCCCAGATCGCAATGTTGACAAGTGTGCCTCTGGCTCGGATCGCCTGAATAGCTTGGTCGAGCCCAGGTTGCACTCCTGCAGCATCGAAGGCGACATTTGCGCCCTGCCCCTCGCAGATCTCACGCACTCTGGCGACTATATCATCCTTCGACGGATCCAACACATAGTGAGCTCCGAACTGTTTTGCGAACTCCTTTCGCCTAGAAGCCATCTCCGAAACTATGATCTTTTTGGCTCCTTTGGCTATCAAACACTGAATAACGGCCAACCCGATCGGTCCTCCACCTAGGATGAGCACCGAGTCGCCTTCCTTGAAGGGGCTGATATTGATAGCATGCCATGCCACGGCGATTGGCTCTACCAGCGCTAGGACCAACAATCAGTGGCATTCTGATGTCCACAAAGCTAACTTACCAGCAATCTCCAACGACACATTATCTGGGACTTCGTACACGGCTTTTCGAGGGACCACGCAATGCTCGGAGAGTCCCCCACCCCAACCTACAGATCATCGTTGGCGCCAATTCCATGTTAATAGCAGAGGTACCTACCACTCAAACCTACAAACCCATTGCTGTCGCAGCAATTGATATACCCTGCCTTGCAGGCCCCACAGGTTCCGTCATATATGATGGGCTGGACTGTGACCCTTGCTCCAACCTTGATATCACTCACGCCATCGCCTATTTCTTCGATGGTGCCGCTGAATTCATGGCCCAAAGTCAAGGGTACCTTCTCGTTGGTAATGGGGTGGGGAGTGGTGGGCATAATGTTGGCGCCTCCAAGATATTCATGCAGATCTGGAACACAATTATGAGCCGGTCGTTCCAGCGGCCTAAGGAGCGTTGCGTTATACCTGTCCCACATATGCCTACATACGCTGGTTTTACCTGACAATGAGTGGTCAGCTAAAATGCTGCTGGAAAGCGGTATCATGACCACCAACCTTCACCTGGCCTTTGCCACATGTCGGCACTTCCACTTCATCGATTCGAATATCCTTTTGGCCATGGAATCGAAGTGCTTTCATCATCTTGGCAATTGGTCAATATTCAATTTGCGAGTTCAGCGAAAGGTCAGTGGTAGGTAGGAAGCAATATTTCAATGACAGAGAGGAAAGTCTTTTGATTCAACTATGTACAGATGTCTTCGTGCGCAAAAAGGATGCCACTGCTACGTTCGATTTGCATCACGCGTTACGTCGCACATCTCTCCCGCGCTCGTCAACCCCACGGCGGGGTATTTTTATTTACCAGACGGTCTCGGAAGACTTTCCCTAAACAGTTGTCTTTGCTGGAGATCTCGAACCGACATGCTCTCTGGAGCGGAGATCGAATAACTAAGACAAGAGAAGATATTCGATTGATACTCATGGCGTGAAGCAAGAAAATCTCTGCCCCACCACAGCGGTATCTGACCTCGCAGCCATGCTCGATTCGTATTTTCGTTCTGCGGTTCGAGCCTGGAACGCGGATACATATGGCCCGCACGAGGCAGTACTTCGCATGACCTCATGCTTTTGAATATTTTACTTAGCCTCTGAAGTATGAGGTAACGGCTCCACATTTGTACCAAAAATCTGGAAAAACCTACAAAGCATCCGTACTCGCCATTCCTTGAATCGAAACGATTTATTGCAAACAGAATCAAGGAGAATAAAATTAGAACAAAGTATATACCTCAATCTATACACTATCGTCATAATGGGTTATCCAGATACTTTCACAGGCTTCATGATCGAGGATCAGAAGAAATGGACGGAGTTCAAGAAGCAAGAAGTGAGTAGAGCCTGAGTCAATCACTGCTATGATCATTGCGTCTGACCATTCCCGCAGTTCAAGCCAAAGAAGTTCGAAGACCGTGACATCGACATTAAGATCGATGCTTGCGGAGTCTGCGGCTCTGACGTTCACACCATCACAGGTGGTTGGGGAGATTGCCCTCTGCCAATCTGCGTTGGCCACGAGATCATTGGCAAGGCAATCAAGGTTGGCAGCAAGGTGACCACCGTCAAGGTCGGAGACCGTGTTGGCGTCGGTGCTCAGATACGTGCCTGTCTGGAGTGCAAGCTCTGCAAGGCGGACCAGGAGAACTACTGCCCCAATAAAGTTGGTGAGTGCTTTCCAGAGGCCACTAGCTGACCATGTCTGCTAAATACGTGCTAGACACCTACGGTGTACCTTACGAGGATGGGACCATCGCACAAGGAGGCTACTCCAGCCATGTCCGAGCCCATGAATACTTCACCTTCAAGATTCCTGACAACATTGAGACAAAAGATGCTGGACCAATGATGTGTGCTGGCCTCACAGTATGGAGTCCTCTGGTCCGTGCCAACGTCGGCCCAGGAAAGAAGGTCGCAATTCTCGGAGTGTAAGTCTTCAAAACACTACTTCACCAGACCAGACCGACTAACATGATTTACAGTGGCGGTCTCGGTCACTTTGGTATCCTCTGGGCCAAGGCACTCGGATCCGAAGTCTACGCCCTCTCTCACTCCCCCGACAAAGAACAAGATGCCAAGAAGATGGGTGCAAAGGAATTCATCGTCACCTCCAAGAAAGACTGGGCCAAAGACTGGGCATTCGAATTCGACTTCATCCTCAACACCGCCGATATGACCCACACCTTCAACATCCAGGAGTACATGTCCACCCTCAACGTCAATGGCGAGTTCCACAATGTCGGTCTGCCCGATGAGCCCCTACCTACGATGATGGCTCAGGACTTCGCGCCAAATGGAGCCAAGATGGGGGGAAGTCACATTGGTAACCGCCCAGAGATGCTTGCTATGTTGAAGCTGGCTAGTGAGAAGAACATTAAGCCATACATTGAGACTATCGATATTTCTGAGAAGGGGTGCGCAGAAGCTGTGCAGAGGGTCAAGAAGAATGATGTGAGGTACAGATTCTCGCTCGTTGGCTATGACAAGGTCTTCGGCAGCAGGGAGTAGGCGAGTAAGATTTACTTTCCTCTTGAGCGTCTCGTTTTCGGAACTTGTTATGGCTAGCAATACCAGCGACATAGAGCTATAGATGGGCTGGCTTATACATGCTCTTGTACAACTTTCTTTGCCAATTTTCAGCCCGTGTTTACACTGTGCAGCGGCGTACCCGATGCTTCACTACTTGCCAGCTACCTGGTAAGGAGCCTTTCTCTACTCACTGCTCCGCTACAAGTGTCTCCGCAGCACCAATTCCTTCTTCCGCGAATTTGTCAAAAGCTAAGGAGTGAGCGACGTCCAACGTTACTCTGACCTCTCAAAAGTATGTCTCCTTCCTGATCCTTGTTTAGTAACATATAGCTGACGTGCATGCATATGAAGTTATGAGCCGTGTCGAGGTCGAGGATTTGGGCTGCCTTCCAACAGTTTTCGATTTGCGGATTCCGTGGTCTGCTCGGATTTGACTGCGTGTTTGCTGGGCTGTTCGCTGTCTTCAGATTCTTTGGTATTCTTCTTGAATACTGTTATGGTCACGACTTTGTCCTTCGGGCTCATCGTCGTTGCCTTTGAGGATTTCTACGTAGCTGGGTTTGGAATGCTACGGGATCCTCCATTCATATTCTGCCCTATCTGAAATCATCTGAATACACGGTGAGACAAAAGTCGATATTGCCCCCAAAGCGCGGTCATTGATACTATATATCGCGGATTCATCCTCTCCGCGGTCCGAGAGGAAAAGTCATCAGGACAGAGGGGAGAATTGGACAACGTTCTAATGCTCTTCGACCGTCACAAAATCTCTAAGGTCTTGGATGAAGAGTATTATGAAGGACACTCACCCTTCATGGCTAATGAGGCCAAGCTACGCCACAGAGCCGTCTTGAGCGATAACAGAATGCCTTTAAAGCTGGACAATAGTAGGCAGTGTGGCCGGCAGGTAGTGGAGGAGTGGGTTGATATGAAGGTAATTGAGATTTTGCAGAATTTGCACAAGGCAGTAGCTCGAGGTGAGGAGGCGTCTTTGAGCGTGTCATTTGCACAGAAGGAATAAATATCTCCCCATTGCAAGTGTCTGACAAACCTAAAACTGGGGCTGCTCACGAGCCTTGCCATGTCAACGATAGTCATGCTTCGATAAAACCAGGTCAAAGCGATATATCAGGATTCCTAAGAATAATGCTGATGTTTACCAGCGAACGATGATTGCCTCGGCGCTTCCGACATATTGCCCCTCTTCTCTGCTGCTGCCGATTTTTGATCAGAGAACAGTATATTGGGGAGGTCATTTTTCAGACGGAAGTTCGTTGGTCGCGCGTCAGAGATTGTTGGTGGGTTACATTCCAGAGGCACGCGTTGAATTCCCCCAATGTATACAAATCTCCAAACAACTTCCAGTCTTATATTTCCCTGCATTCACGTTGAAACTTGGTTTTACCCCGTCTGCTTTCTCTTCCCGTTCCCGGTGCATGGTCGGATCTCCCAGCACCTAACCTCGCCATGAGGGTGTCCTTCACTGTGTTTACGATCTCTTTCCTGCTCCTCGATGTCTCGGCTGTACCACGCACACTGACCTCAACCCTAACGATCGTACCAGTACCACAGTCCACTGTCAACATTACGCACTCCGGTTTCCCCACAGCTACCGGCCGTCTCGGCCACACCAACTATACCCTCCACAGAACACTCCACTATCCCACAACGACCATTACTCGGCAATCCTTTTCAACGGTCTACCTTTCACCCAATGCTACCGCCATAATCAATGGCTCCTCACATCAAACGCTAGCCGCCAGAGACTGGCCCTCCTATTTACCCTTCTCTTTCACGCCTATCACTCCAGTCTCTACCAGTAACGTCACTTCAACTGGACAGCCGCCTTCCCCATCCAATGGCACCGTGCTACCACCGCTTCCTTGTGTTCTGAACGATCTGTACTGCAACAGCCGATCCTCTTTCTCGCTCTGTGCGCCAACGGCTGGAGGAGCAACGACATACATCTTCATGGGGCCGGTTGCCGATGGTACTGTGTGCAAGGATGGGAGTATTGCAGGTGCGAGTGACGGGGATTGTTCTGTTGGTGGGACGTTGAGTTGTTCGCCCGATGGGAGTATGTTCTTTCTTTGTGATGAAGGTATGTTGAGATTTTCTGTTTAAGCTCGTCGCCAAAGGTTGAGATTTTAGGAGGCTGACATTCGGGACAGGTGGCTTGGTGAATATGGGCAGTGTAGCCCCGGGGACCATGTGTGTGGATGGGCAGATTGTTGCCACTGATTGAAGATGATTTCGAGAGATGAAAAGGAGAGTTGAAAAATGATATGACGACGGTATGAGGGTGAAGCTGGCTTTACCCACTCATAAATGGCAATGTGCTTCTCATAGTAATTTCATCTGGTTGCATCTAATTCTGACCTACTTGCCATTCAATTTGCATATCGATAAACATCTTTGAAGCGAAAGCGCCCAACTTCCACGCAAGTCATCATATATGACCCGTTGTTGAAGGGGCAATCTTACTCAGATTCCACGCCCTTCGAGAAGGTCAAACGTTCCCACAAGCACCAACACTATCTCAACCATCCTCGCACTCCTCAGCCGTCCAGGCTCCGTCCTCGCGTGCCATTGTATTTACGAAATGAGTATGGAATTCTGGCGTTGTACCCATTCCCATTGTCATTTCCCTTGCATGATCTTCGATTATGCAGTTGATGCGGGTCATACAATTGCCTTGCGCAACTCTGTGCTCAGGGATTTTCGACCATGGGATATGTGATTATTTACCGCATGTTCTTGAAAGATGAGGCAAGCGATGTTGATAGCTAGTGATTGGAGGACGGGAATGGGGCTTTCGCGCAATTGTTTTTGGTGCGAGGGAATGTTGAGTTCGAGAGGCGTTGATACAGCCTGACTTACTCGAGGCTAGTTGTATCATGATGCCGAGGGAATGCTGATACTCAGCCTGTAAAAGATGATTGATAGTGCTGGCGTGCTGCGTGGTGGTTAGATATCTATCGAAATGGAGGCGCTAAGCTTGATTGAGACCTTGAATACGGATCCAACATTGAACATCGCAAGCGCACTAGCAATCGCAGAAGTATATCTTCAAGTTTCACCGCCTCTAGCTTTACAACAGTAATTTCTACAGTATTAAATCCGCTGCATGCATGATAGATCGTATGGTATTTTATAATATCATCATAGGCAAGTTATCTTCATAAATTATTGCTGTTGAACTATAGCGAATCCCCTCAAAATCGGTACTTATTAAAAAGCCTCCCGCAAATTGGACGGTTTTCCCATCTTGAGCATGGAAACGTTTCGATCCTGCTCTAGATGGTGGCCTACCCTGGACAGGATTACCCGTACCAAAGATGTCGAGTCCCCATCTCACTCCACTAGTCTCGACATAAGTCAATTCCAATCTATCATCGACCATTTAACACTAGGACAAAATAACCAAACAAGACTGAACTACATCTTCTCCTCCAGCAACCTTTCGATCATCGCCCGCAATTCACCAGTGTTATAACCAACCCCACGTCATTCCCGCTTCAAATCCAACAACCGCGGTCAGCTGTCGTTAAATCTCGCGAGTGGAAAATCATCACTTACTTATAACTTACTCCTTTTCTTACAGCTTAGAATGCAATTTTCATGCTTCCGCCTCCCCTTGGAGATTCGTAACATAATCTACGAATTGTTATTCCAAACCCCACGGAAAGACACAATCATTGGACCTTATCCGGAGAGCAGGCGTAGGAGAGGTTGGCGCGGGACTCTCAGCCAGTAGTGTGACGGCTATACACTTAACATCTCTGATAGTCTTCCCTTCTTCCGCACTTGTCAGCAAAATCATGACGAGGCTGCAAGAATCTTATACGGCAGCCATAGCTTTTGGTTTGATGATGTGTCACTAGAATCTGGAGATTATCTACTTGATGTTACCAAGCACTGTTCATCCTGCGCTTTGAACTTCGAATGCTGATAAAGCTCACTGCGGGTACTGCTTTTAATAGGGCATTCTGCAATCTTTTCGACATGCGGGGGATGTTATGGAAAAGCGGCGGGGCTATAGTTGAACTTCAAGACCTGAGATGTAATGGCGAGATTGGAGGTCTTGAAATGGAATACCATCGCGAGAGGAAAAGACGCACAATGAAAGAAACGCGCACATGGCTTGCCAAGGCCAAAAAGGTAACGGCGTCAGAGTATAAAAATCGTAAGCCTGTAGAGATCTCAGAATACTTCTCGAAAAGGGCTGTCGATCAGGTTGGAATAGCTTTTGCTTACTCTGCTATGAAAGGGACAAAGGGTGCCAAAGTCATAGTTGCCTGAATCGGTAAGGCTATGGATTGATATCCCCCGAGGTAGGGGACCTTACAAGCAAATACAACCAGCGAAAGCGAATGTCTCACAGTGTATAACCTTATCTAGATAAAGATACCTTAAAAAACACTAGCGAGACTGAGAAAGCTCTTAAAACATAGACCTCTCGATTTGTTAAATTGGATGAAAGAATGAGGAAAAAGAGTACGGAGGCAAACCTGGCCCGAAGTTAAAGAAAGAACTCCATCGAAAGGTTTAAAAGACATAAGAGAATGATAAGAGGAAGGATAGGAGTCTGACCGACAACTCTACAATCCTAGGACAAACAAATCGATGAGGCGAGCACAATGAAGACAGGTCCTTGTTTTCAAGCTTAAGCGAAGCCATCAATAGACGTCCTAGCGGAAATCTTACCTTTAGGGAAGGAGAATCCGTCGTTCGGGCTGAATATCCCGATAATTAGTATCACAGGTATAGATCCGAAGGTAGGGCGTTACATAAAGCTCGCCATACAGACCCACCCTTGTTGCTACTGATTCATAACCCGAGGATTTTATTAGCTGGCTACTACCTTTAATATCCCCTTGTTCAATGCCAATCTTTACATACATACTTGACTTGTTCGTCAGAAAACGTGACAACAGTATGGAACCGAGCCACGGCAAAACCGGTGGAAAAGAGCCCGTTCACGACCTGGAGAATGCTCAAGATCCTGCAACCAGAGATGCCACGGAACAAGGCAATCATCGTGCTAGTCTAATAATCAAGAAGAAGGTCAATAAAGTAACGATTTATCGATGGCTGTTCAATGAGATGACAACAACAACGCTGAAGGCGGGTTGCGATTCCCTAGCCCCAAGACCAGCCCAGACCTATCTTCCGCAGCCTCAACATCGAAGTCTAAGACAACAAAGACGAAGAGAAATGATAAACTAAGCAAAGGGCATAATCTTGGAGGAACGATATGCATATTGACGAAGTGGCACCGGCCAGCAGATCAGCTCAAAGCCATAAAAATGGGAAAGAAATAAGCCTAAGGAGAGATAAGGGAGAGGAACAGCCTCCAACATAGGATCCGGGAACCACGATGAAGCTAAGGAGAGAACTACATGGCATCGACCAAAATCTTATCACCTACACAAGTTTCAGCAAAGTCTTCGGGATAAAGCCTCCAAAATAACCGTTCAAGGTTACGAAGTTTGTCAAGATGGTAGTGCACACGTAGGCCAAGAGCTCTTTAATTAAGGAAAATAATCTACCAAGCCACCTACTGAGAGCAAAGATCTCGATGAGCCCGATGAGATCATAGGTCTTTCAAGCGGGAGATACATTCGTTTTACTCCAGGTACTAAGACGTAGAATGCACGGTAAAGCTGGGATCAGACTGGTCATCAAGGCTAGATATGATACCTCTGTGGTTATTGGTTTTACAACATCGCAATCTGATACCGGACCTCGATTTAGGTCTTCTGAATGAGAATGGTGATGGAGGCCTCTGAGCGAGAGTAAAACCGTCTTTGGCTTCGTGGAGGCCGTTTAACCCTCTATCTATGACCTTTGCTCCATCTTTTCAACCTAGTGGTAAACATCTATTGTCATGTAAGAAATCGTCCGGCCTTTGTGTTCAACAAAGATCAGGCAAGAATGATATCAACGGGCAACAAGGCCTTGTCAACTCTACAAAGAATTCAAGATAAAGTTTATTGAACGTCGCTGGGAAAAAAAGTTGTTCTCTCTGGAGTATCAACGTCTTTAAGAAAGATCCCGCGAACTGTTTACTTCGATTCTCAGGTGAACCTCATAATCATGCAACCATCAGATCTACTAAAGCAGAAAATGAAGGTGCAAATCACAGTTGCGGCAGGTTCAAAACGCCTTGGACGTGAGCAAGGAACCTTATCATCTCCAGCAAATCTCGTGAAGAGTTTGCCTCCCATACCAAAAACGAGGGAGGAGAAAGAGCCCCTTGACCGCTCGGCAAAGGCTCGTGCGGAAGTACTTGAAACTATAGCGGAGCACAAAAAGCTTACTGATGTGCCATCTCAAAAACAGGATACCCATGAAATTGAATCCGAGGCTAAGATCAATATCGCCGAAAAACGCGAGATGAGGATAATCAAGCCAGGTGAGGTAAAGCTCGTTGACTCGACGAAGGGGGAAAGGGAGCCTTCTGTGAGGGGGGGTACTCGTATGCCGCGTGCTTCTGAGTGGGTACCCGGTGAGAGTCTCGATCAGACGCGTTCTCCACGTCGTAGATAAGGTTTGTCCTCGTCTAGATCGATGGTGCAGACTTTTGATAGAAGCTTGGATGGACTTGTTTGGAGAAGGCGATGTTGAGTAGGAAGGGGTGACGGAATTGGAATTTGGTGCCTAATTGCCTGGTCTATTTCAGGACGCCATCTCTCCGTTCATTTTCATACAACGATAAGTCCATCGATTGACCAAGTACCAAATTTCCATATAAGACTTTGCGTTCCATCTCCTTGAAACCATTCTTCAAAACTTTAGTGCTGCTAGGCATCACGTGAATATTCGCATATGCTCGCATAGCAAGAGCTTCCCTTATACTCTAAATCATATCCAGCCCTCACTCGGGAGTACAACAGATTGACATCTGTTACCATGTCCGCTTCGCAATCACTGCATCCCAAGGTATCAGATATAATACCGGAGAACGAAGAGCCAGTCCGAGAGCACCATCAAACTCAAAATAGAGTACAAGATCTGCATGACAAGCGCTCTTTATTCGCTCAGCTGAATGACCAACTTATGGCGGAACAACGCGAACGAGCCAAAATGTTAGAAGACATCGTCAGGAATGTTAATCCCTTGCGATTCGAAGCTTGGACCCGTATTTATATAAGAGGAAGAATTGAGCTCAAGTTGAATTGCATTGCGATAAAGGGGCTGACGCAGAGGATTGAGAAAGAAAAGAACGAAGCCTCTGTCGAAGAAATCAAGAAACTGGAAGAACGGATTGGTCACGAGAAAGTAGAACAGGTCAGGAAGTACCATGAGGAGCTTCGACAGTACCTGGCAAGGCTTGGAAAGGGAGGCGGCGCGATACCCACCATCTTATCAATAGACGATGAGTCTGTGTGAGTAATGTATCACTGAATGTCGAAGAGCTAAACTCCCACTGGGGACGATCTCCCTTCTTGATTTTCTCCGCCTTGAAGAATTCCAATTCTTTGCTGGATTAATTTATCCTAAGGATCGATAAGCCTTGAGATCCATAGAGGGATACGGATTCGAGGGTAGAATGGTCTAGTCAATGTTCCTAATTCGATGGTCAAGAGCATTGAATATTTGTTGCCAACATGAAGAAAGGGGTAAGATGCACAGAGATAGAGAGCGGCATCATTACGCAGAGAGCAACAAGCAACTCACCAACGAGCCGAAAGGCTGGTAGAGTCTCAGCGCCTGGTAGCAGAGAAATTATGGAAGGTCTGGTGCTAATCCGATGGTTGACAATCCTCAGGGCTCGCCCAAGGGCTGGAGAGAAACAAGGAAGGAAATCAATCGAGGGTGATTGCACACTTCAACATATACTATCAATCGTGTATTGAAGCTTAATGTGCCCCAAAAACATGCCATATCGCCATGGTGGGGAGCCTGGATTTTGGCGGTTTCCTCAAACACCGGATTCCCCTATCTCAGATTCGAGGCATAGTCGACAGATATTGATTCTGCTCAAGGCTCTGCTCGGCAACACTAGTAGCATGTACACGTGGCAGAGCGAGTCCTCAGGATAGACCCTCTTAACGCGGAAAGCCCAAAGTAGCTGGACTTTTACTACAGAGCTGCACTGGTACTCAAACATATTGTATAGGAAATCTACTGGCTAATCTTGCACTATATATTCACCCATCCTCCTAGCGACGGTGGGAGCTCCTTTGATGAGGACGTGAATTCGTATGGTGGCGGCTGGGCATATTATCTATCACTATCGGCGCTGGCCCGTACTGAGGATAGGGCGGAGGAGGCACTTGGTTCGGGACCATCGTCAGACGACCGTATAGATTGGGATCCGGGTACATGGTATACTGGCGCTCAGCCACAGCTGTCGGCTCTTCTGCCTCCTTTCGATATGCGAAGTCGCTCCATGTCTGACGGACAGGGTCCCAGTAACGAATGGCGATTACAGATAAGCACATCACGAGTAGAGTGACTGGTATCGCGCTGGCCCAGAACACCCACTGCTGCTTCCCCATGTTTCTGATGTCGTAGGTGTTCATGCCGAAAACGGAAGCGACGAAAGACAAAGGAAGGAATATTATGGTCACAGCAGTGAAGATGAGTATAGCGGCTTCTTGGCGGTCCTTGTTGGACTCGATAAGGTCAATGTTCTGACAAGATTACTCTTATTAGTTGTGGAACGGTAGTTAAGACAGTGGACGGTAGAGGGATTAAACTCACAGATGATCGTAATTCAGCTGCGTGCTCCTTCATCTCAAGGAACTGCTGAATTCTTTCTTCTATCGAAGAGACGCAACCCTGTAGAATATAATGCTCGCGCGGTTTCTGGAACCACCGCGGCATGTCGACTGCTTCTTTGACAACTTGAGCGTTCAGATCACGTACGCAGTCGAGCTGTTGTTCAAGGACAGTCAGAGCGCATCCGGCCTCTTGTCGAAAGCGGAGGAGTTTCTCTTGGTGCACGCGACTATAGGGGTTTGATATTAGCTCATGTTCCTGTACGAAAAAACATTAGCCAGGCTATCGCCCCTTGTGGGGATTCCTCAGAGGAGTTACCAATTTGTCTAGATATTCAGAGTATGTAGAGACGATATCTGGTAAGCCAAGTGTGACATCGCCCAACAGATTCTTGATCACTAGTGACGCGATACCAAGTGGAAGAACGGCTTCGCGCCGATGTAAAGATTCGTGAGCCAGACTCTTCATCAACTGTGCTCTGCTCCCATACGCTAGATCCCTAAACTTGACGAGCTCGTAGTATGCTTCCCGGTGTTGCTTCGCTGCACTCAAGACAAAAAACATCACAAGACGCGGCCAAGCTCCCATGAGACCTTCAGGAAGCACCAATTTCCACGGCAATGGTGCTCGCTCTTGTGTCAGATCATCGATGATGATCTTCGAAAGTGCAATATCTCCAAGATTCTTTGCCGCATAATTGGGGAATCCTTTTCTCGAGCTAAGTGATTTGAAACAAGTATTGAATTTTTTGTCATCCTAGGTCTTGGAGTGAGTTGCAATCTTGCACGGAAATGAGGTCGCTCTCACCTGTATCAAAACTTGAATCGGTCCCCAGTACTTTGCTGTCATCTTTGAAGAGTATTGTAAAGGAAGGAATAACTCGAATAGTGCCTTAGCAATTCGAATGAATTTCTTGATCCGCTTAAGATGATCAGAGCCTCTTCGGCTGAAGATTGCATCTTCACTGCCATCACTGGAGCGCCTATTTCGACGCTCGACAATAATTTCTTCGGTGTCACTACTGCTTCGATCTTCCTGTATGTCGTTGCGATGTCCTTCACTCTGTCCTCCGACTGTATCTGGATCAAGGTGAGTAACGTTGATAGGATCGGTTCCATGGCATCTTCTCCCGGGGTGTTCACGAGCTCTTTCTTGCATCTTCTTCTTCTCCAACAGCTGGGCTAATGTGGTGTCAATGTCTTGTATTGTGGCGGACGAGCAAGCCATATACTCTCGGTGCTTCTTGAATTTTTTGGCACATAAAGAGTCGTGCATCATCGAAAAGATATCCTCAAGTCTGTCCGCGTCAACACGAAAGGTGGGAGTTGCAAGTTCCTTTCGTTCATCGCTGGTGCTATTGTTGCGAATTGATCTAGTATGAAGAACGTTCCGGACTGGCTCTCTCTGGTTAGGAAAAGCCGCATACCATATGAAAACATGTGGCTCATCAAGAGAGGCCGAATGCCACTCCCTGGCATCCGGCGCCCTAATTTCTGGGTTGCCTTGGCCGGCCCGCCCCGATTGAGCGCCATGGAAATCACGATCTCGTTTATCGAGGAGGTTGTTATCCCGCGGGGTACTGTTGGAATCTCTCGGGTCAAGGTAAGGCTGATTGGCGCTCGCCGATTGACGATCGTGAGAGAGGCTGGCTTGCAAGCTAGCTAAAACATCGCTATCGGAGTCTTTGCTTGAATCCGAATCACTTGAGCTAGTAGAATATTCATTGTATGCTGAATTAGACCTGAAAAGCGAGAAAGGGGTCAATTGCATTATCTCAGTTTTGGAAAATTAGAGAAGTATACCTCTTAGAGCGTAAGGTAAGCTTAATAGTCATTCTTCGAGCTCGGTCAATGACTGATGTCCAACTGTCGGTGGTTACCACGGTGCTATTGAGAAGTACCTGGTAATGATTGTCGAAGTGTAGGCTTAGCTCTCTGAAATTGGCCACGAATTCCTACGTGGGATTAGGTAATTCACCACACTATTCTCGCCACTTCTTACTTACTAGCCAACTCGTGCATGCTGTGATCGGCAATATCCAAACTCGGGTGCCACCATCTGAAACACGTATGTGAGGCTCTTTGTTCGAAGTAGATGCTGGCATCACCTTGATCCCACCCAATCCTCGTTTAACGTCAGCTCCAGGTGAATGTGTGCAAGTGATGAGTAAGTCTAGCTTTGTCAGCTGAGTTGACGTTGCATGAACACGGGCAAAATACCGTCGCCTAGAATCAGGCACCAGATCTGAGGGACATGAAAACAGTGCCCTTTCTCCGGATTCTCAAGGTTGCATATGGCTTGCTGTAGATCTCTTTTCTTGGGTGTAGAGATGAAGGATGATTGTAGTAGGGTTCTCATTGGGTGGAAGTTTGGTACATTAGATGGGTATTCTGTGACATATGGCGCGACAAAGAAGTATGGCATGCATAACAGAGTCGCAGTTCGGTCCTTTTTCGTCTCTTGAGCCTGTCCGAAATTGGCATCGCTTGATAGAACAGGGTGATCCGTCATGTTGGCTTCCATGTATTTGCCTTTCATCCCTTGGGGTAATCTCAAAGGCTTCTCATGTTTTTCGCGTACTTCCTGTAACAACGCGTTTGTATCCCGTCTAGTTTCTTCGTCGAGAAATTCAAGCCGTGCTACGTATTCCTTTGAGGCCGTTAGCTATAGACCTGTCTGACCCTTTTCCAGGCACCTACCTACTAGGAAAGAATCGAAGCTCGGATACTGCCTTTCGATTTGGCTATGGATAGCCATTAGCAGATGTCAATTACGGGATTAGCAGTCCATACATCCACCTCAACAATCCCACAAAGCCTTTTTCTGAAATGTCTTGAGCGTGTCCAGTCACTAATTCAACGGAAGAGTCCTCGCGCCCACGGACGCCTCCAGCATAGCGTGAATCAATGACACCGTAGACGTTCTCATGATACAGCTTGTGCCTATAATCCTGGACGGCTGCCGATCCATAAGTATTTCTTCGACTGATCTGCTCGATTGCTTTGGATGAATTTGAGGTTTTTGGCTCTGTGGAAGGCTCGACTCTATGGAACTTGATATCAAAGGTCAGGCTAGGCAACACACGCTCCTGACTAGACATGAAAGGGTCCCAATCCTCATCGTCGAATGTACCTCCATGGGAGGACTCGACTCGATGTCTACTATACGAACGATTCGGCCGGTTAGAACGCCTGGATTCATATGGGTTATCATCATACGCGTCACCATCGTAATGATGATGATACGTGGAATGCCTTCTTCGGGATGCAGAAGACCTGTGTCGGCTTGCACCCGGCGCAGTCGCGTATGAGATGATGCGTGTCCGATCGCCTACTCCATCCACAAAACGTGCTCTTGTTTTGCTGGGCGCGTGTTGGGGATCCTCATAATATATCGGCTGAGCAGCTACATCAGGCCATTCCATGAGGACCGTATGGAGTGAAGGGAAATGATGACACTCAGGAAGTGACAAAACAGCAGAGCAATGAGAAGCGCGAGAAAGGGACTCTCTCTTCACCCCCACAAATTGCTTTTAGTCTACTCGTAATCTGCAGCCTTAGCTGAGCATGCCGAGCCGAGGATCTTTCGCCCCCAAAAAAGTACCGTAGACACATCCTCGGTGTGGTCAACATGGTTCGCAATGAGGATATGATAGTAATCCAGTAACGATTGGAGATACACTCCAGCTTTCAGTTATAAAGTTTTAGTACTAGCTGAGACGAGTACCTTGTATACCAAAAGTTTTACGATTAAAGCTCTTATTGTTGCGTTTTACCAGCTGATAAGGTTGCGATTTTGCGATTTTCGCGGGCCCTCATTGCGAACCATTTTGACCACACCGAGACATCGAGCTAGGCAAGAAGGGGAGCCTTTGAATGCTGCCCGGGTACCAAGCTCTGCGAAATCTGCCTCCTCGATACTTCGATACGTACGATGACATGGCAGAGGCCAAAAGCAAATTCTCGAGGACTAGCAAGCTCACCTCCAGGACTCTCAAGCCAAGACGGCCAAGCAAATTTTCTACTGCAATGTGTAGAACTATTTAAGTTTGGATGGGCTAAACCGGCAAAACCTTGGCCTCCGAAGGCTCCGATTTCTCCGCAGCCCCACACGCCCCTCGGCCCTTCCCAATTACCTCAACCTGACATCAATCTCGGCATCTCTCATTATTCCCTAAAATCAACCCCGTCACTTGATTGTACTACCACAACGATACGACAATATGGCTATCGGGGAAGTACTCAAGCGCAAGACCGGCGTCATTGTCGGCGAGGACGTGTACAACCTATGTGTGCCTCCCTCAATGCCTCGAGAAGAGAAACAATTGCTAAAATGCCTCAGTCAAATACTGCCAAAATCACAATTTCGCCATCCCTGCCATCAATGTCACGTCAAGCTCAACCGTGGTCGCGGCGCTCGAGGCTGCTAAGAATGCGAAGTCCCCTATAATCCTACAAATGTCCCAGGGTGGTGCGGCATACTTCGCTGGGAAGGGCATCGATAACAAGGATCAGACTGCATCCATTGCTGGCGCTGTTGCAGGGGCGAATTATATTAGGAGCGTTGCGGGTGTCTACGGCATTCCTGTCGTGCTCCACACCGGTACGGCCTTTGCCCTCCACCGAATAAGCAATATGGCGAAAACGAGCTACTGACAGAGTCTTTTCTCTCTCATAAGACCACTGCGCGAAGAAACTGCTACCATGGTTAGATGGTATGTTAGACGTACGTATCAAAGCTTCGCTGTGTCGGATCACGTCCAAGCTGACGTCCAAGGCTACAGAACGACGAGAAATACTTCAAGGAGCATGGAGAACCTCTCTTCAGCTCTCATATGATCGATCTTTCGGTAAGCTCCAGCTCTTAATTCAAATCAATAACAAGGGACACTGACCAGCAACATAGGAAGAGTCAGTGGAGTACAATCTCGAGGTAACACCCTAATTGATTCGAGACACCAGTGGCTATATACTGACACGTGAAAGACAACTGCAAAATATCTGAAGAGGGCGGCTCCAATGAAGCAATGGCTTGAGATGGTACGATTCGCACCTGCCTCATGATCTCTTCACCCGAGGCTTTCACCCTTTTCAACCACTAACGCTTTGGTTGTCCAGGAGATTGGTATCACTGGTGGTGAGGAAGATGGCGTGAACAACGAGGACGTGGATAACAATTCGCTATACACCCAGCCAGAAGACATCCATAATATCTACAAGACTCTATCTGCCATCAGCCCCAACTTCTCCATCGCTGCTGGTTTCGGAAACGTGCATGGTGTGTACAAGCCCGGAAATGTCCGCCTACATCCCGAGCTTCTGAACAAACACCAGAAATATGTCAAAGACAAGGAAGGACTAAAGGACGACAAGCCAGTGTTTCTGGTTTTCCACGGTGGGTCAGGAAGTTCAAAGGAGGAATACAAGGAAGCCATCAGCTACGGCGTCGTCAAAGTGAACCTTGATACAGACTTGCAATACGCATACCTTACCGGTATCCGCGACTACGTCCTTAAGAACAAGGACTATGTCATGACACAGGTGGGAAACCCAGAAGGAGAGGACAAGCCAAACAAGAAATAGTAAGTCCCCTTCTCATTCCTTGACAAGTTGTGAAGGGCGGTGGCATTTGTCAAGGCAAAGCACGGCGTGACCAAGCCAGCGCCAACGGCTGCCACCGTTATCCAAGGCTTGCCTGCTTCACACTAAACAGATGCTAACATACACTTCTAGCTACGATCCAAGAGTCTGGGTTCGCGAGGGCGAAAAGACCATGTCAACGAGAGTGTCTGAGGGGTTGGAGGATTTCAACGCCGCCGGCCAGGCTTAGGCGCGCGCCCTCGACTCGATTGGACGTCGTCAGACTGTGTACTTAGACTACGGCAGAAAACAAGACTGATAATCGGGCTCTGCTATTTGTGGCCTGCGGCCTCCACACTGTCTCCTGTGGCAATCACCAAGCTCGCGCGTGAGGCATTGTTAACTTGTGATTGTAAAGCAGAGCGAAAAAATATTCGATCCTACATGGAAACACAACTTCCTACCTACTAAAAAGGTATAAGAACATTTGCGCCCAATGAGAAGCTCAGAAAAGGATGCAGATCGGGACCGAACCAAAACACAACCCTCCGCAACGGTAGTGTTTGAGCGAGAAGATTTTCAAAAGCTATCGTGCAATCTTTAATGTTATAAGGGAATTGAGAGGAGATGATGAGCTTACGTAATATCAGAAATCGAATCTTGATCGCTGGTCTTTCTCTAGGGGTCTTTGGGTGCCGCAATGCCGTTTCCTGGTCTGCTCATTGAAAGCCTTGAACCATCATTTGTTACGTTTTCGATCATTAGTTGTAAGTTATAAGTCTGCAAATTCCAGGATACACACGCAGTCTAAGAATTTGTACGAACAGGGGGCATCCGCTATTGGATTTCAACCTCGATCCCAGCCACCTGATGCCGGAGTACCACAAATCGCGATGCGAGGTATAATCTGTTGCGTGTAACGCTGGCTGTGTGATTAAGAAGGACGAGTTTCCTGTGATTGATCATTACACAATGACCCTGGATTCTTCGAAATTGTCGTAGTCGTGATAAGGCGCGCCTAGAAGCTCCCCCCGCCAGCTGTCTTGATTCGTCTTCGAAAGGACTCGTAACATAGAAGCTGGGAAATGGAACCAGGGAAGCTCGCGCGCTCTATAGCCGAGCAATAAGTGATAGACCCAGATTCAATTTTGAGTTTGTTGTATTTAAAGCTGTGTGAGGATACTCAGAAACGAGGTGCACAATTCTCCTGGAGTAGGTACTGAACACATCGTAGTAGCGAGATGCAGAAAGGTGGTGTTTTCAGACCGATTTTCTCAGTCCATAACGCGCCCCGAGCGAGCTTTTACAGTCTAGGTTCCACATGCCAGGCTTGTTGTCAGAACAAGTGGCTGCTCCGAGGGCTACGAGAGCCCGAAGATCACAGCACGAGATCTGTCTAGAGTGAGGGATCACCCTATCAAGGCTTGAGATAATCTGCGGTTGGGCAATCTTGGGCTTTCGACGCGGCTTGAATGGCCTATGTTTTGCGCAATTGGAAAGTTTTTGTGCTTAAGTCGATTAGATCAAGCCTGATTCCGAGGCATGATACAGTCGGCTTGATTCAGTATGGATCAACTCCATGTGTGCCCATGTCTTGTTCTCATGAATACCACTCCCCAACGTGCCCACATCATAGCCAGAGCCCCCCGAGCCCAGAAATTACAGGAGATGGAGTCATTCCCAATCTTTCTTCTCCATCGCTCACAATCACAAGTCCTGGCCAGCAGCATATCCTTATCTGCCCTCTTGCATAAGCTTCCCTCTCGTGTCACCAAATTATGCTACGCATACAGCTTTCCCTCAACCGGTGGCGAGACCTCAAAGCTAGTAAAACAACAATGCCCAACCAAGCCTTCCGTACTTGTTCCCCTCCACCTAACCGCCCTTCCCTCCTCATCCAACCACTCGACCTTCTGACTGATAGCCCCCCACATGACCGGTTTAATAGCAGCATCAACATCCCCATCTGGTCTCTGGCAGGCAGCACTGATAGCAGCACTACAGCTGACAGCTAAAGGCATCCACGATCTATACCTCCTTAGCCCCGTTATGATACCGATAAGGACGACAATCACGCCCACAGGAATGACTGTGATGATGGCGATGCAGGAGTATCCAACGGTAGATATAGAGCCAGCCGCGTCTTCATTCCCGTTCTCGTCAATAGCTATTATCCGCGCTAGGAAGAGGGATTGAGACACAAGCCAATGTAGTATGCCCGACAACATCAGCATTGGTATACCATATCTATATGGCAACTGCAATCGATAAGTTGAGCGCTGAGCTCCCACCGGATCTGTCACTCTCAGCGGTTTTCGTTCGTGCGCGTATCCCATCCATTCTTCCGTAAGACGCATGCACGTGAACATGCCGTTGTAGGTCAGGAAGAGGAACGAGAGGAGCAGCTGGGGAGAGTTGGCGATGAGAATGGTGAGGAGGAGGCCTTGGCCGCCGGCGAAGTTCCAGCCGATCATTGATTCGGAGGTCACGGTACCGTAGCCTAGTTGCCAGATGTGCGACATGCTGCGGTCGATGAGATTACCGAAGCGGATTGCTTGGCCAAGGTAGCCACCTGCTGTTCCTAGAGCTCCGAGGCAGCTACGACCATTAGCATGGAGTTCAGATATTTATCTCGAGACCCTTCGGAGAAGAAACAAAACACGAATGTGACACAGTTTTCATGGCAATGGAGCGGAAACTTGGGGGGAAGCTGAGAGGGAATGACACTCACAGCATATTGCAAGTAAGCCATCGCCTTTGGCTAATACTGGAAAGCCAGCGCCATCGCTTGGGCTCCCACTCCAGAATCCCATCATCCCAAGCATTTCTCCTGAAACTAAGAATGTCGTACAAGCACATCCTTTCCGTGGTCTGATCCTTGTCGCGAAGGAAACTCTCAAGTGCATCTCCCAGAGTTACTAAAGGCCGCGATTTATGATGCCACAGAAGAAGAAGCATGCAAAGAATTTTGACAAAGTTGGCGCATATCACAATTATCATGATAACCAGGCTGAACTGCACTCGACAACGTTCCTCAACCGACTGACTCAGGCAGTATTTGACTGGAGATAGTTGAGCGAAACCATGTAAAAGCTCCCATTGTGTGGCGTTCTTCAGGACTTTGTTGATGTTGCAGGGTTTGTTTGCTTCTGTCTTTGCGCTGCTGTCCCTAAATATTTTGCCTGCGCAGATCCAGCGATGAGCGTCGCATTCAGTACCAAGACGGTTGCAGGACTGGTCGACCGGATAGGCTGGTACATGACTGACGTCGACGTAAGAGGTTATCGCTAACAGATCACCGCGAGCCGAAGTATGAGCCGACGTAACCGGCTGTCCGTATGTGCTTATACATTCATGATTGCTAAGAGTTTGCCACGTCGAAGCGCTCCGCAGATGCTGCAAAGTATACCGTCCTTGCGTATGTGGTATCGTCTGGCTCCAATCCACAGCACTGCCGTTCACGAGGCTTTCAGAGCCCACAAAAACTGTGTATTCACGTGAAGTCAGTGTCGAGAATACGACACTATTATATAGCAGATGCAGCGGGATGCCGGAAAGGGCTAAGAGCCACCAGAGGATAATCCTCGACCATGAAATGCGTCGTAGATTCCGGACCTGACACGTTTTGCAGTCAGCGAGTCTTCTTCAAGACGACCATTGACTTGCAGAGCGTGCTTCGGGGGCAGGTTTAGGGGAAGGAGCCGCGATCCTCTCCGGAAGCGTGACTTTATACTTCAGAGAAGGTATCAGATAGGGAAGGTCCGAAAGGTGCCTTACGCTAGGAACCCCAATATCGAGCCAAATAGACTGGGCATGCGCATTATTGATTTCTTCCCTTGTAGGCGACGATAGACATTGCATACAGTAATTGCTCGCGGATAGCAAAAGCGTACTGAGGGCATTGATGACCAGATGTAGCCAGAGACTGAGGTCTTTGGTTAGACTGAGATCTGCAGTGTCTTTGCAAAGCTCGTCTTGAATTGTCCCAATGCCCTCCTCCACTCCGAACTTATTCATCGCCCATACAGTCAATATGACGTTCACGATAAGCACGGTTCCTGCGATGACCGCACATACAGATACTCCCATACGCCAACCCTGAGGGTAAGACCACTTCCATCTCTTCTTCTTGGGAGGAAATGTATTGACTATGTTTCGAAAGCTTTGGGGTTTCGAGGTCCCTAGCAAAGACGCAGTGCTTGTGGTGTTGTCGAAATCGCTGGAAGGTGGGACTAGGCTATACAGAATCCATGAGTAAATATGTGGACTTAGAGGCAGAGAGATCCTTACTGCGTCACGGTTGCAAGCTCATAGTCCTCGACCTCTGTTCCAGCGCCAATTAGATCGTAGTCTTGAGTGAAGTAATTTGCAGGCCACGGCCAGTCATATGAGGCCATAATCTTCTTCTAAGGCCCAATTTATCAGTAGTAGCCACTGGAAGAGTCGTGTGGCAGCCTGCTCCTCGCGTCTCGTATTCGAACATAGGTAAGGCGACTGGACAAGGCTGAATGGAGGAGGCTGGCCAAGCCTGCCATCACATATTGTAGATGTGTTATTGTAGTATGCCTGCGCTACGACCCAAGAAGGATGACATAGCAATTTGCTGGGTCATGGAAGTTGGTAACTCACTGAGAGGATGCGAAAAGTGAGATTATGCAAGCAACCGACAAACGTGTAGTGGCCGCCCAATTTAGGCTAGCCTTACCTTGTGGTGTGAGGCTGAGACAGCTGAATGAAGCAGTAAAGCCTAGACTATCAATGCATGAAAAACATCTCAAGTTGGGTTTTGGTAATTTGATGGTATGACTTCCAAGAGAATAAAAAGGAACAAACGTGCGATATGCTGACTAAGCCAATCTGGAAAGAAGTATTATAAATGATTTTGATATCATTTGGCAAATACCGCTCCAACGTCGCTACAGGAAGGGTCTGGAAGATAAGAGAGCCAAGTTTTTCCAGGATATTGAAAAGTATGTCTAGCATTTCGGGATCTACATCGAGGAGCGCCGTTGGAAACTGGCCATAATAAATGGTCCGGAGTGGCCAATCGCAAGCATCCATAATGCCATATTGCAGTGATGTATAGCGCTTACGATGGTTGGGATCACCGTGTTGCTCCAAGCGTGCCCTCAAATCGATGAGCCTGTCCAACGTAGAGTCGAGAGGCTTCGGGATCATCACAATCACCAGCACCAAGAATGTTGATATAACCGGCTGGACCCTGGTACATCGAGTCGGATTCCAGGTTTGAAAGCCTGGTCCAAACCCCAGAAATTAGTGACAATGCATGGATGGCTGCGCGGCTCACTTACGTGACGATACTGTAAGGACTTGGTCCTTCGCAAAACTTGTTGAATGATGGAGTCAGAGCATCAAGGACCAGTGACTCAACGTGGCTCATGCCGTCTCCTATGAGAGAAGGTGCGTACTGGGGGAAGGAAGTATCCTGTAGTAGTTCTGTGAGTAGGTGCCGAAGAAATACCTTAGGATTTGACAAAGCAATAGCGGGAGAAACCACAACAGGTTTGAGGGCAGCACGAGATCCACCCCACAGATACTTAGGGTTTGTTCTCTTTTCTGCCATAGGCTCATCACCCAGGTTCCCATCCGTGGGCAAATTACCAACTTTAGGTCCTGGGGAGAGAACCTCAGGCCCGGGGACTTCCCCTAACGGACCAGTAAGAGTACCATTGTCGGCTGCCGATGGGATACCGCTTTGACGATTGGAGCTCCTTAAGTCTTTAATAGGTTATAATCTCTGTAAAGTATAAAGACTACCATATGAAAGATTGCAAGTGTGATTGGGTTGAGATCGCAACTTAGTCAGTCGAGCCAGTGGTAATTTTTCGATAGCTTTGTCAATCCACTTGAACATGATTTCGTCGAGTCGTGATTTTTGGCTCTTGGAATCATCCCTTGCCTGGGTATGTAGATGGAGATCGGAAATCTCTGTATTTTCGCGCAGAGAGTCGAAGGCATTTCGAACCAGTGAGTTTAGAACTTCGGGACTTGCTCTTGATATGAGATTCAAATATGGGATGTGTGGCAAAATCGTCGATGTGGGGATATCGCGATAACGTGCGAGAGCCTATACCGACAAAAATAGGTCTTGACAGTGATTAGAGTGTGGTTAGTCGATATGATTGATCATTTTGTACCTCCACCGAGCACTAACTAGCTTGACCCGGAGAGCAGGTTGTGAAAATACCTATTGTCGGGTCGAGAAAGAAGAGGAAACGGTAGGAAATCCATTGTACTTTTGATTGAGTCCCCTTCAAGACTCCACTTGTCCCACATGGTTAAGCGGCATTGTCGTCATTACACTTCACGTGAAGGAGCACTTCGTGTGTTATAATGTTCCCGAGTCCGTCCTGGCATATGGGACGCTGCTCCTTCGGACACGGTGAACTCAGTTGAAGTTAGCTCTTCTATCGTCGTAAGCCGCCATTTGTCCTGTACCAGGGTCCCGACGAAAACGTATGGATTTGCAAGCATGCATATTGATTAAGGACCTAAGTGAATTGCATTGAGCTGTGCGGATAAGTACAGATTCTGGATGCTTGGCTCGAGATTAGAACGTCTTATGCGTCCACGAAACCGTCGCTTATCTTTACTTGGTTGTCAAGCGGCCTCCTTCATCGTCTGTAGAGGGTTTCTGCTTACCTATGGAGTCGTATCGGCTGGGCATAGTCTTGCAAGCTGTTCAATGAGAATCATGGATGCATTCTGCACTGAGCAATCAAAACCATTGTAACGTAAGGAGACAATCCTATTTAGTGATAGCTACATTTCTGGTGTTATTGTGCACGTAACTCCCTTCAGAGCGGGTGGATGGGAAAATAAGCTAAGATTTTTTTAATTTCTTAAATTACGATTCAATACCGAGAGCTACCTACCTTTAATAGACCTTTAGGAGTCTTCGAATTCCTACGCTCGGCGCGAGATATCTATTTACCTCAGCGCCGAAAAGCGCTAGATTTCTAAATTTTCCTAAGGGTATTTGAATGGGTAGGGGGGTTTCTGAATCGTTTTCGGGGTGGACACGAAGGTTGTTTTTTTCGATCATGAGGTTTCTAGAGTAGGCGTAAGACAAAAAAAGTCCTGCCCTAGAACGTTAGTAAGCAGCTGCTGATATGTTGGCGGACCTAGTTGCCGGAACTAAAATAGTCTCACGCCAGCGCGTCTCCCAAATTTAGGCCAGAAGCCTTGCAGGACATCGCGATCGAGTTCTTTACACGTACTGACCTATATGTGGAGAAATGGCGCCAACCGGTGCGTCTTGACCTTCCATTTTAGTGGAAGTACTGCGAGAGTCTTGCATTTCAGCTCGTCATTTCGCAATCTACCTGCTAAGTGTATCGATACCAAACATTCTGAGCGCTACCTGTCCAATTTTTACCAACTCTATAAACCTATCACCTTTGGCATGGCCAAGAGAAAAAGCCTTTCAACGGCGACCCAGGGGCCCGCACTGACGACGGTTCCCATCCCACCACCAGTGTTTGACGATGACCCAGCGCCTCCCCCAAAGCGACGGGCCGGCCAACGCAAGCCTGACACCGGCTCGACAAATCCAAACAAAAACCCAAATGTGCTAGACGGCCCTGAAGCTCTTCGCGCTTCTCCAGACGCTGATGAGCCAGATGAGCGAATGAATTTGGAGGAGGCAGGCATGTCCGTGGAGAAGCAAGTGAAGGAGGAAAGCAACGATTCGCCTCTTAGTGATATCTCAGATATCGAGCCTCCAGTCGAGACTAAGAAGACGAAGGCGAAGGCCAAAGCGGCAGCAGCTGCGAAAACTCAGGTGAAGGAAGATTTGAAAAAGAAACCTGCGACGACCGCCAAAGCCAAGAGTGAAGCTGTAAAGGAACTACAATTTCTTGATCCTGAGGCAGAAGGTGATGAGGAGGCGGATGAGGAAGAGATACAAGCAGCTCTGTCAAGACCACCCCCCGTGCACAGCGACTACCTTCCATTGCCGTGGAAAGGTCGATTAGGATATGTAAGAGTTGGTATCATCTATGTGCGGATTGCTTCTAACAAAACAGGCGTGCCTCTGCACATATCTACGCTTTTCCAATCCGCCCGTTTTCAGCTCAAGAACCTGTCGTATTGCTAGTATCCTCGAGAACCGCCATCCTCTAAAAGATCCTAACGAGCCACCTCATGCAACGAAGAACCGACCAGATAAGGAGCGACCAGCAGAAGTTGCGCGGGGGCAGGCTTTCGTCGAGTCTTTGGGAAAAGCGAATGCGAAGGATATTGTGAAAATGCTACGGTGGAACCACAGATACGGCATCAAGTTCCTCAGGTTGAGTAGCGAGATGTTCCCATTTGCAAGTCACGCGGAATATGGTTACAAGCTAGCTCCGTTTGTCTCAAAGGAGCTGGCAGAAGCTGGCAGAGTTGCAGCAGAGCTTGGCCATAGGCTGACCACCCATCCTGGTCAAGTAAGTCAAGGAATATGTATATTGAGCGATGAAGTCTGACACGCTACAGTACACGCAGCTAGGGTCGCCTCGCAAATCGGTCATCGAGAACGCTCTCCGGGACTTAGACTACCACGCCGAACTCCTAAGCCTCCTTAAGATGCCTCCACAACAGGACCGAGATGCAGTGATGATACTTCACCTTGGTGGAGTCTTCGGTGACAAAGCAGCAACCCTCGACCGCTTTCGCGAAAATTACGCTAAGCTACCTCAAGGCGTCAAAGACCGTCTCGTCCTCGAAAATGACGATGTTAGCTGGTCTGTTCACGAGCTCCTTCCGCTTTGCGAAGAGCTCAACATACCTATGGTCTTGGACTTTCACCATCACAACATCATCTTCGATGCCGACCAAATTCGAGAAGGTACAAAGGACATCATTGACCTCTTTCCGCGCATATTAGCTAGCTGGAAGAGGAAGAACATAACCCCTAAGATGCATTACTCCGAACCCACACCATCCGCCATCACTGGACGCCAGCGGAGGAAGCATAATCCTCGCGTTGCCACTCTCCCACCCTGCCCGCCAGACATGGATCTCATGATTGAAGCGAAAGATAAAGAGCAGGCCGTGTTCGAGCTCATGAGGACGTTCAAGCTGCCCGGATACGACACTTTCAATGACATCCTTCCCCATCAGCGCCAAGACGACAACAAGCCTATCAAGACGCTAAAAAAGAAAACACCAAGGAAGAAGGCTGTCAAGAACGAGGATGAAGATCTCGAGGTGGCAGAAGAAGCTATAGAAACCGAGGAAGACCCATCGCAGCAAACAATACCAGACGATGAAGTGGGCATGGGTGGACCTGAGGGTCGAGTTTATTGGCCTCCCGGCATGGAGCACTGGCTTCGCCCTATGAAGAGGTTCATCAAGCCCAAGGAGCCGAAAGATGAGAGCAAGATGACGCCTGCACAAAAGAAAAAAGCCGCTGCTGAGGCGGTCAAGGAAGGTGCCAAGTTAGAAGAAGAGGTCCAACCCAATGGCATCAAGGAGGAGCCTGACGTGACTGCTACACCTACCCCAGCGAGCAAGAAAGCGAAGGCTCCACCGAAGACTACTACAAAGAAAGTAGCTAGTGGGACCAAAAAGAGCGCAAAGAGCGTGCCTACCCCTTCGATATCCGATGTGGACGAGGATGAGGACGAGCCAATGTCAGATCTTGGCGAGGACTATGAAGAGGTGGAAGGCAAAACAAAAGTGAAGGTGAATGGGAAGCCAGCGAAGCCGAAGAGGCAGAGTGCTAGAGCGAAGAAGATGAGTTATGCTGAGGATGACGCTGATATGGAATGAAATATACGCGTTTCTTGGCAATATATGAGAGCAGCTCGGGCTCATTCGTCCAATTGGTATGGCATTTTCAACTTCGAACGTACACTCTAGAGTATACGAAGGTGTTCCCAGCGTGTGAAATATATACCGTGCATGTGTCTTACTTTGCTTAATTTCCTCGAAGAGTGTGAGCCGATCAGAAGTACTCGGCGTTTCTGGGTTTCTCACTTGAGGCATCTCTCTCAACAAAGTGACATTACGCAAGCTTTCAGATCCCTGCAAGAGGCCCTCGACCTGTCATTCTTCGCTTCCTGTACCAGCTTAATCTTCCGGCTTCGGGGACAACGTGCCTGCGCTACGCACAAGTCTTGCTTCCATCCACAGCTTCGACATAAACCACCATCTTCTCCACACATCCTCCTTCTCACCTCGCCGGCGTCCACGCCCTCGGCCCACCCCCCTGCGCCACCATGATGAAACTTAAATAGCCCCCATCAACCGGCAACCCACTCCCCCCTTCCATCTGCCCCGTCGTCTCATTAACAGTCGCACTCGGCAACTCCTTCAAATTCACCGCCGCTACATTATAACTTGGCGGTGTACACGCTTGCGCCATCGCAGCCGTAATCTGCGTCGAGCATCTATCATAGCTAGGTGGTGGCGCCCCTCCCGTTGGCAACCAGAACCCAAAAGTGCAGTTCCCACCTTCGTCGCTCCAAACCCATTGGTCTCTTGGTGGTGGGCCGTGGAAGCCGCAGAGGGTATAGCAGATCGTGGCCATTGCTTTAGCGCACGTGGCCTCATCCAAGATATATGTCGTATTATCATGCAAGCACTGCACGCCATACGCCTGTGGTTTTGTGATATCCTCGACGCTGACGTTGAGATGGCATGTTGATACACTATTCATCAAACCTGGCGCTTGATCTGGGGGCCCGCAGGGATCGGGGAGGGAGATGTTGCTGTTGCCGGAGCTTATGCCGGCGGTGTTTTGGTAGAGGAGTGTTGCTGCTGCTGTTGAGCTTTGGGCTGCTGCTGCTGCTGCTGTGAAGGATGCGGAGGCTTGGGCGCGTGCTATGGATCGGGATTGGTCTCGGTAGGGGTCATTGGGGACTGTGCCGGTTGTTGCGGAGGAGGAGGGTGGGAAGGCGAGGCTGAGGGTGAGGAGGAGGGTTGGAGGGAGGCGCATTATGGAGGTGGAATGGAGGATACGGGGTGCACTTGGTTAGGAGGAATGGGAAGAGTGATTGCTGCTAGGAAGAGGAAGGTTAATGGTCATGAAGTGGTGTTGATGCCTCGCTTTCGACTGGGTTTGAGCAGTGCTGGACCAACGTAAGCATGACAGGAGAAAACAGCGACGACGAGCTGAATTCAAAGATCTGGAGACGCGCATGTATATTTGGATTGGGAAAGTATAGTTTCGGTTGGGGGTGGTTGTGCGATTGGCGCAAGGCAGCGCATAGTGCGCATACTCACAAACATTCCGATGAAACATGTTAGCATCCAATCTGCTTACTCTGGATAGCAGCGTTACCGTGGGCCAGTGGGTGTTGCCCAGTCCAGTTAATGCATGTGGCCATGAGCGCGACCTGTGCAATAGATTCGAGATCTAACCCGCCTCTCAGAGCTTGTCGATGATTGTGCGTGACACATTTTGCTCAGTGTGTTGTTAGAGCAGAAGAAGGCTAGAGCTAAGCTTGACTCACTGGAGGATGTCATTCTATTGAGTAGTCACTGAGAAGCAACTCGGGTTTCAAGGCTGGAAGTGCATAACGGGTACTGGATTCTTTGTTCATGGACATGGGAAATCTTGTATCAACTCCCAATCAATTTTCTTACACCATGGAACGTTGGTTTTTAATGCCTATTTCGAGGCTGTGTTCACGAGTTCGTAGCCTGAAACAGAAAAATTCCTTTATATTGAGTCGCCTTCATACGCCACTCTGAACAAAGACTGTCTCGTCCGTCACAAATCTGATACTATACCCTCCATACACCACGTATCTGATTCATCAAGATCGGAATCTTGGCCGTTCACTGCACAGCGTGGTATCGTATCAAGGCAACTTGGTTGAAGGTGGAGCACCCAGAGCCAGGATATTGCTGAAACATGCTTTGTTCTCAGTGGCGTACAATGCGTCTGTGGATACTCCGCCTTCCTCTGAGCCAAAATTCAGAGCTTTTGAATTGTTCACTGTGCTGCGCTGAATCATATAGACATGTTCTGATTGAATGAGGAGCCGTGAGAATAGTACATGGCTGTGATGACCTTTGTTCGAATGCATCAGCATATGCTCTTGGCCCTTACTGTTGCCATCACTCTTCCAAATGTACCCAAAAAGATTTCTGTGGGACTTTCTTTGGCAATGTTTGCCTCTCGCATTTCAATTTCGAGAGGTGAATCTGCACTATCAATACCACGTAACGAGTCCAAGGAGGCAAGTTTTTTCCAAGGTCGAGGAGCGAGAATAGATCAGGCTTTGTCCTCAACGTCTTCTCGATGGAATTATCGTGATCACTGCCTAGTACTGAGTCATGCAGGGGCAGGGTTGTCGAAGGAAGGGCTGTTACAAAGAGTAATATATATTGGAACCTTTCGTGCTGCTCTGCTTTCCATCAGCGCACTCCTCATAATTCTCAAATCAAGCGGAATCATTGCAATCAATCATTCTACCTCTACAATACTACTCCACCAGCCTTTCCACACCAAGCTCCTTCGTCAGAGCCACTCATATTCCTACTAGAGACAAGCTCTAGCATAACCTTACGCCAAGCGTCACAGTCAGATTTCCAGATTTCTCAAGCCAGCATTCAAGATTGGGTCTCTTTCCTAAGCCCCGCTACAACATTAACACTCAGCCACCATCCAACACGAAGCCATGCCCAGGGAAAGGGTGGCCAAGGAGGAGGCTCTGATGATTACCAAAGACGTTGTTGCATTTACACTATTCTGGTGTTCTCGTGGGGTGAGTTGGTATGGCATCATCTCTCTACTTGCAGTCAGCTATCCGGGCGTGGGAACAGATTCAATGAAGATCCGCCTGACGCAAGATAAGCATAATGGGATTTGCCAGAATGACTATAGTTTCTCCTTCCTTGAAAATGGGATTTTCTATCCATATCGCGTCGATAAATATATCCAACTCTTACTGGGTATCAAATCGACGGATGAGGTCAAAAAATTGACGAAGGATGAGAAGGCAAAGTTGGAAGAGGTGGAAGAGGACGCTTATAGAGACATAATGGCACGGGCAGACAAGGCATGGATGGAAGATGAACCAAGTAATCTGCGTCCCAAGCTGTTGACTGAAAGGCAAATACAAACCAAATGGGAGCATGCACGGGTTCTCTTCTGGTTATCTCGTGGAATGAGTCGCTCAGGCGCGACCAAATTGCTTCAATGCAGGTTTGAAAGGAAACGCCTAAGGCCTACCCTTGCCAACACCAACAAGATCATTGCAAAACACAACATGGAAGCTGGAGGCGAGCTGGGTTTGTGGTTCTACGATGATGGTGTATTCTGGCCGCAATTCGTTGATCGATACATTCAACACTTTATGGACGACATTGACAGAAGATGGTTGGAAAAAGTAAGAACTTTGACGAACTCTGAGCGGGACATCATGCGGAAAGAGAACTATAGAGAAGCCATAAGGGAGAATGCAGACCGTAGCTTTGAAGGAAATCAGACAGTGGCTGCACATGATGGTCGCAAGGATAATAACCCGACAGTTCGCGAGTATATCGCGAAAGAGGGCGATGATTCAGCTTCTCGCGGTGATTCAATTCCTCGCCGTTATCATCCGCAGGGGAGGAGGCATTTCGGATCTGGTAGTCACCATGATTCGATCAGAACATCTACAACTCAGCTCTCTGGGGGTATCTTCACCGAGCCACTTCCTCCGTCCCAGCCACTCCAAAACCTAACTCAAGGACGCGGCCAGACATATGGAGGGAGAGGTTTTAATTCCAGCACTGGTCGTACACCGATTTCTCGTGGTTTCAACATTTTCCAGCCACAGTCTACGTCGACAACGACTCCGTCTCAAGCACAAATTGGGTACAGTTCTCAAAACTTTGGGAACATAGCGGCACAATATGGACCAAGTGGTACTCCAGCGTTTCGGCAACTGCAGTACGACTCTCGAGACTATGGTTACCCGCCTGCGCGACAAGGATTGACTGAGCCGCCTTACCGTCAATACAATGACCCACCTCCCGATTATAGGTATTCAACTGCACAGCAAGAAGCGATTGATCCTACATCGTTTGAGCCCGGTGACTACATGGCTCGAACTTATGGGAGAACGGACACATTTCCATACTACCCGCCATCTGCACTCCCGTATCAAGGCTTTGGGAGTACAGCCGGTCCTACTTTCGTGACTCCCCCTCTCGCCCAACATTCCGCGTTCGAAACAGCGGAAGAAACTTCTGCCAGGATGGCCAGAGAGTGGGGCCACACTGCGCCACAGAGGAACCCCGAACGCGGCAGTGGGGGTGGAGGGAGCAATACACGGGACAATGGAGGAAAAAAGAGGGAGAACGACAAGAAGTCGAGACGATGGTAGCGAGCTAACGGAGGGTGTTGCATGCGTTGATTTCGTGAAAGCTGGTCTTTCTCTGATGGTTCTTGAGGGCTACAATGCGGGAGTTCGGCTGTTGATGTTGTGAAAACTGGTCTTTCCTGGTATTTGTTGGGTGCAGGACTGCTGGAGTTTTGACCCTGATCTTGTGAGGGTTGGTCTTTCTTGGTGAAGTTTTGGGTGTGGGAATGCGGGAATTCTAGTCTCTTACTTAAATGCCTTAATAATCCTTAGACTCGAAGATAGCATGCAATACTATAGACTTACACTTTTTCGATAGATGGACTCCCTTGGTGCTTTTTCCGGGGTCTCAAGGCATGCTTCTGGGTTGGCTTCGTGGAATCTTACCAAGATATTTCTTACTACTCGATTTTTTCAATTCAAACTCGCAACATCTTACCTTTGAACACTTCCGATATGTGTTTTGCTACTACTCAACATCCCCATCTCGAATTCGGGAAATGGATCGTAAAACAATTCCGAATTTTGTCTTGCTACTCGTTTCCTCGTCTTCAAGAAGTACTGATGACTTTGAACCGTGCGAAACAGACACGCTCTGCTGGGCACCCAACAACCTTATCGAACGCGTATGACCATATTCAGGAGCTGTATAGCGGTTCTTGATGGGTATGACTAGGGTTTGGTACAAACTTGATCATCTTTATGGCTACGAACCCAGAGATACTTATTGACGACCGGGTACGTACCCCGCAGTATGTTTCAGAAGCCAGCTGATGTTCACAGAATTTCCTGCTTGACAGGTTTGATAGCTCAAAGTGGGTCAATTATGTATGCTGACGCCCAGGCAAAGCCCTTGTTGATAAAGGTCCATAGTCAGCCAACTCAAACGGGAATCCATCGACGTACTCTACCTCAGCTGTCTTGAGATCTTTTCCTCGTGAACTTGTACCCTGGTACTCGATGCATACGTTGGGCTTAATGCTGATATGGCCATACTCGTTAGCTTTGAAGGCTACCGTCTCACGATAATGTTCCAGGGGGAGTCGACTCGTGAACTCGGGCGAAAGCGCTAGTTCAGATTAGGGCTCAAGCTGCATTGGCTTGGCGCACGCTGACATGCTGCAGATGCAAGAGATGTGAGACTGCCTATAAGAATTCATCTACCCCGCTCATATGCATGATGACCAGAGTTTAACAGCGCATTGAAGAATTACTTCCATGACAATAGCGACCTTGAAGACAGTCAGAGCGTAATTGAGGATGACGACTTCTCTGCTTGTAAGGCTACCCTTTACTACGAGTATTGACAGATAAAGAGAATCATTAATGCTTTTGACATCTCCGAGACGGCCGCCAACAGGTCGAGATAAATACGAAGGATAAAGTAGTTGGAGGTGGGCAAGGGTTTTGCCAAGACCGAAAAGGAGGAACAGCCGAGGCGCATTGCATTTTTGTACTTGGGACTTGAGATGGGGATGCAGTGCTTTGCGCTTCTACTCCACAACCCCATCGAAAAGAGTATGTATGTCCATGGATTTGGCTCCGATGCTGAGACTATTCATGAGATCTGTAAGCTGAGAAAAATCAAGCGGATCGTGATTGGAGAGGGTTTTGAGTTCGAAACTTAAAATGCAAGGCTATAACAGCCTTGCGGGTAGCGCTAGCCGTTCGTCGCCAGACTCCCAGATTCTGGAATCTGTTCTTCATCACACCTTTCCCCCGTCACCTCTATTACACACGGCTACCAGGCCGTTAATTCAATAACGATTATCAAGAATCGCATCGTAAATGCGCGAAGACTTGATAATATGGGTCGCCGCCACATCCGTTCCGTGTACTTGAGGACACCCAAAACCCCACGGCCGATTGCCTCCAGAGAGGGGCAGAAGGACGCCTTAGCTCTCTTTTCTCAACCACGCACCAACGACGCAGTGCGCAAATCACTAGACTTTACTTACAGTCCAGAAGGCCCTCGAGAAATCAGACCTAATCCACAACATTCCATTTCCGTTGATGGTGGCCATGCTCCAAGGAAGGTATCCGCAGGGCTGGAGGGCACAGCATCGGCGCCTATCAAGTCGGAACTTGCCGCAGAGACCCATTTGAATAGTGATTCGTCACCACATCGAGAAGCTGCGGAAGACGCGAAATCTTACGATGGCGTCGGTGTCGAAGCTCTTGCTGCATGGATGATGGGTGCGGAGTATGATGGCTTCTTATCACACCAAGCCGCGCGCGAAGCTTGGCAGCCCGGGACCAACAACTGGTTCTTCGAGAGTCCCGAATTCCACCGCTGGGAGAAAGGAGCGTCAAATTCCATGTGGGTTTCGGGCAATCCCGGTAGTGGCAAGAGTACTTTGTGCTCTGCTGTAATTGAGACTTTGAAAGCTCGACATGGTCCTCAAAACCCGGCAAGCTTAGCTTATTACTACTGTCGAGATGACGACCAGAAACTCCAGGAGGATGATCTTATATTACGACTCATCATTGGGCAGCTCTCACTGCAGAGACAAGCTCCTTTCGCTTGTCTGCAGAGGCTCTACAAACGATCCACAAAATCCCAGAGTCACCCCTCGAGGACAGAGCTTGTTTCTGTACTACAAGAAATCCTCAGCTCTTTCGAATCAACGTACATCGTCATAGATGGCTTAGACCAGTATCCAGGACGAGCCAATTTCTTTGACGCTCTGCGGAAGATCTGGACTGATGGCGTCCGAGTACGGGTGATGATTCTCAGCAGGCGAGACTCAGCAACAGAGGATTACCTAACAAGCACGCCCGTACAGAAGGAGCAGTTTATCATTCGGAGGCATCATGTCAACTTCGTTGCTGAGACGCTTGTCCGGAGGCAAATCCGAGAATCTCCGCTGATGCGAGGGTTTCGAGATTTTGAGGACAAGTGGACCGAGACACTAGTTGAGAAGTCTCACGGCATGTGCGTAACATCATCGATCGAGTTTTTTATATAGGCTAATGGTTTCATTCCAGGCTGTCATGGATATCCCTGCAGATTCGAAGGCTGCAAGCCTGCAATACCACCGAATCTGTCAGAGAAGTACTCTCAACGTCTCCAGCACAAATCGACTATTTTCCTACGGATCTAGTTCAGACTCTAACAAATGGCATCAAACCTGGCGACTTCATATCGCATATGCTGGAAGTCCTGTCGATCTCGGCTCGGACTATGTCCATCAGAGAGCTGGAGGAACTCGTTACATTCCATCTAAGGACCAGTCCGCAATTCAGACCAGACTACGTCCACAGGGACCTCCGCGAGGCTTTCGACATCTGCTCTGCTTTCTTGGCATTCTCTGACCAGGCTTCCGACCAGAAGCCCACGGAGATTGTCGAGAGCGCGGCTGAATATGTCGATCTCATCCACCCTTCCTTGAAAGAATTCTTCTTTTCAGCAGAAATCAAGAACGGCCCAGCCGAGGCTTTCGGAATCTCAAAAATTCAGGCTCATTCCCACATGGCTGCACTGTGTCTAGACTACCTCCTTCAATTCACCGAGGCCATGATCCCAAGCCCAGAAGTCTTCGAGAGATACCCATTTCTTCAGTATTCCGCACGATTTTGGTTTGTCCATGCCACACGGGCAGATACCACACGCTTGCAAGATCTTATGTTGAAGTTCTTCACATCTGAGATATGTTTCGCGAATTGGCTGTCAGTTCATGATCCCGAAGATTCCGAGAGCACGCGACTAAAGAGAAGATATCCCTCCCCAGTCTACTATACTGCGCTATTTGGTTTCTGCGAATTGGCTCAGGCCTTGCTTGCGCGTGGCGCACGACTGGACGAAGCGGGCGGCAAGCGGAACTACCCACTATTAGCGGCCGTCGAGGCTGGACACGAGTCTGTTGTGCGACTATTTTTGGAGGAGATTGAGAAAATCCAGCAATCGGTCTCTGCATCACTACGCAAGATATTGCACCAGGACGATGTGGAGAGGCGCTTCAAAGATGGCGAAACGGCACTGATTTGCGCAACGTCCCAAGGTAGATTGAGAATTGTTAAGCTTCTCCTGGAGCAAGGGGCCGATACTGAGGCTACTGATGCTCGCCATCTCACAGCTCTTCATCGATCCGCTCAGCAAGGTCATGAGGAAATCGCTCAGCTCTTGATCGATTTTGGAGCGGACATTGGGGCTATGGATGCGGATGGAAGGACTGCTCTGTACTACGCTATTGTCAACAGGAAAGCGAGCATGGCGGCCCTGTTGCTGAATAACAGCAGCAGCCCACAGTCGCCAGATCGACATGGAGATACACTACTCCACCATGCCAGTCGGAGTTCCTACTTGGAGGGCATGCGGCTCTTGTTACAAGGTGGCGCGAATCCTGAGACTCATGACCGTTTTGGAGAAACCGCATTACATATATCCGCCAGGCTTTCCAATCCAGCTGGTGTGAGCCTGTTGCTTGAGAATAGAGCTAACCCACAAGCTCGGATCAGACCGTCCGGAAGGACTGCTATGCACTACGCTGCCATCATTGGGGACTTCAAGGAAGACGATGAAGAAACAGCCAATAAGCCTGCTCAGCTTATCAACGATGCTGCTGCTGAAGAGATCGTTCATCTGCTTCTGAGAGCAGGCGCCGACGTGACTATTAAGGACGACGGAGGCATGGTACCGTCTGACTACGCCCGAAATAGGACACGCCCACGGCTCTCTGAGATACTGCTGCGTGAGGAACAGCGTAGGGCTAACGAGAAGGGCCATACACCGATGGAACTTGATGAAGAACAGTATAGTCCGTCAACAACCGTGAGTTCACGAACTTCGAGTTGGAGCAATACAGCAAAACTTTCGAGGCTTGAATTGGACCCTATGAAACGGCCGCAAGTTGCTATACCAAGAGCCCAGGCTCTTCGTGACACGCCAAAGCATACCAGGATAGCGAAGAGGGCCTCGTATCCCTCCAGTCCAGTTGCCAGAGACCCTTCGAAGCCTGCCAAGATAGCCAAGAAAGAGCCTAAGACACCGTCCACTCCATCCTCTAGGAACACCGGTCTACTGCCTTGCCCACATTGTTCCATGACCTTCTCCTCGGACTCCACCCTCAAAAAGCATGTTCTAGCATCACACACTCGACCCTTTATCTGCACTCTCCACGCCTACGGCTGCGAATCGACTGTTGGGAGTAAGAACGAGTGGAAACGTCACATCAACATCCAGCATATGCGTTTCGAGACTTGGAGATGTGATGTTGGTGCTTGCGCTCCTCAGACTATTGGGCCTGACGGTCAGCTAGCGTCTTCAACCCATGAGCCTTTCTATCACGACTTGGACCGCAAGGACTTGTTCACCCAACATCTGAAGCGCATGCATGCGCCTGCTCCGTCTGCTTCTAGTGCTGAGAAGACGGTGTTTAATGATGCTATTGATAATGTTCAACGACGATGTTATGTTCGACTTAGGGAGCTACCGGCGAATACCATTTGTCCCTTCTGTTCAGAACATCCCACGTTCAGAAAGTGGGAAGACAGAATTGAACACGTTGGAAAGCATCTGGAGAAAGGGGACGTAGATCTCGCTGCTGAGGTGGAAGACATCACACTGAGGGACTGGATGGTATCACAAGGCTTCCTGGCACGAGAAGGTGGTGAATGGAGGCTGAAAGATGTAGCCAAGAAGAAGAAGAGGCTAGGCAAGGTTGGACTTGACGCTGGGGAGGATGAAGAGGAGGAGGAGGAGGAGGAAGTCAAGCATGAGTAGGTCATGCGGGCGACGATGCGGATATGCGTCAACGACGAAACGAAAGAAATCACTTGCGCTATAGCAGGTTATGCTTGCTTTTACTACTTGCAGATTGTTTTATAGCTAGACTTGCAGGGGTGAGCAAAGGTGCAGATGGCTGTTAAAGGGTGCTCAGAGAGGCTCAGAGAGGCTCAGAGAGGCTCAGAGAGGCTTCACCAATGTGCTATGACTTTGAGATCCTGGAACTTGCTAGTATAGCAATGGGCCCATGAAATGGACTGAAATGAATCTCATATCCTCCAGATCCTGTGAGCCTGTGACTGCTGTCAAACAGATGCGTAGCGCTCGTGGCACAGTCCAAAGCGCGCCCGCAAAGTTCCACCCAATCTCTCCCACCCACCCTCTCCTCCCATCCGAAGCAAAAGATCCCTCACAACATTGTCGTAGCCTACAACCCCAAGGCCGGACACTTAATCGGGCTTGATAACCGTGTCATAGACTGCTTGGCATACTCGATTTCCCATGCTGGCGCCCACGTGGATCAGATCATTGGCCGACCACCCCAGCTTGCGCAGAAAAAAGTCCTCAACGAGCCCGGGAATGCGAATGGAAGCTGTCAACGTCAGACCGGCAGCAATAAACCGCTTATGCTCCATAGTTCGGACGTAAAGCCCATGATATACAATATGACATACCCCCAGTACTCTGACCAGACCTGTCGTCCACCCTCCAAACCACCAAGATGCAGATCTCCTCCGCCCTGACCGCTCTCCTCATCACAGCCCACACCCTCGCAATATCCCCAGATGTCTCGTCCGCCCTCCAGAAAATCCTGAACCAAGCCCACCAAGGACCACTCTACACCTACCCCACAAGCCTAACCCAAGGCATAATCCCCAAGCTCATCCACAGCCACAACGACTACTGGCGTGACGTGCCCTTCTACAGCGCCCTCTCCGTCGGTGCCATCAGCATAGAAGCGGATGTCTGGCTCTACAATGGCACTTTACATGTCGGACATGAACGAGGAGCACTGACGAAAGAGAGGACGTTTGAGAGTCTGTACATCAATCCGATTTTGGATACGCTGCAGAGGCAGAATCCTACGAATTCGAGCTTTTTGATGAGTGCTACGCACAATGGGGTCTTCGATACGAATGGAGCGCAGACACTATATCTTTTCGTGGATGTCAAGACCGATGGGGCGACGACGTGGCCGTCTGTTGTGAAGGCCTTGGAGCCGCTGTGAGATCTCCCTTTCCCACCAACCACCTTTGCGATGCATGTTTGAAGCCTCTGAATGTACAACCAAAAACGCTGACTTCCCGTTCCAGTCAATCTGGTGGCTGGCTCTCTACAGTAAACACGTCCTCCCTCTTCACCTCCAACGCCGTCACTGTGATCGGTACCGGCAATACCCCGCTCTCTCAAGTCCAACCAGTAACCCCCCGCTACTACTTCTACGACGCCCCGATCCGGACTCTCAACAGCACCTTCAGCAATATCACCTCCCTCGTCTCGCCCATCGCCAGCACGAGCTTCGAAGCGAATTTCGGCCCCGTTCCTGGAACGAGCTTGAATAGTACGCAATTGGCTTTATTGAGAGCGCAGGTTGCTACGGCGCACAGTAAGGGGATCATGCTTAGGTATTGGGATCAGCCTGGTTGGCCCATTAGTACGAGGAATGGGATTTGGAGGCAATTGAAGAGTGAGGGGGTTGATATCATAAATGTTGATGATTTGGAGGGTGCGGCGGGGTTGAGTGATGAAAGTAATTATTGGTGATAGTGATGAGGTTGGGGGAGCAGGACTACAGTGAACATGAGGTACAAGGAGGGTTGCTGAGATGATATGTGGCATACAAACTTTCTGGCAACATCAACGCAACATTTCCATATCTGCAGTTGGCGAATGTGGTGAGTGAACGCTTCTTATCCGTGTTCCTGCGTATGGTCTTTAACCAGTTCATATTTCTGTGTTTCTCCCTCATTCAACTCGCTCTTCTGGTGATACCTTGGTGCCCGTCTTTTTCCACATGCAATCCATGTGCTCTCTTGTTGCTTGTATCTCTTAAAGCCTTAGTGCGAGCCCATATCTTACCAGTGACTGTGAACGAGATGCTTAGTCTGAGCATGTAAAACGACATGAAGGAAAAGGCTTACGAGTGTCCCCTGTACGTCTGTAACCACATCCAAAAAGCGACGCCGAGGCTTGCACTAACAGGAAGAGTTGGAATATTTTCTCAAATTCCAGCCTGACGATGTCATGTTCTGTAAAGCATCTCTATCGGAACACGCCATGGATCCGCGGTATAAGACGCGTGTTCTCATTGGTCAACATATGGAACTAGGACCATTAGGCAAGCTACTGATTCCTCTACTTGCTTTCTATATTGAGTCTCCAGCTATCCTGCAGAAGAGTCGAGAATTAATCCGATTCCTGCGATACCAATCAGCATTATGCATTACAGTGAAACAAAAACCCATGAGATGGCTTTTGTCCCTTCTGTCGTCAAATTATCCCCTCCCCCCTTTGCTGATGCACAAAACTTCCTCGTCACGAGAAATTGACAGTTCGGATCGCGCTCTTCACGGAAGCGTTCTTTAGAGTCCCTTCCTACTCCTCTCTCGAAAGCTACTTTACTATTATATCTATTACGAGGAAAAATAGCAAAGCTAAAATCTTGATTACTTCGCCTGAGCGTATATGTTAGTAGATATTTTTATTAGTAGTCATAAACATAGAGTGTATACGGCATCTTTCTACAACGAGAAATCGCTGCGGCGAAACTAGGGGACTGTTATGGGGCAGAAGAAGGTTCGAGCAGATTCGAGTGGCTGTCTGAACAAACATGTGCGTGTCACGCCTTTTGAAAAAGTCAGGGACTCTCGCGGGCATCACAATTCCACGACGATGATTGGCGATGTCAACAAGACGTCTCCAGCCCGTAAATTCCACCTCCATAAAGGCTACCACGGACCACTTACCACACCAACAAAGAAAACCCCCTCTCCTCACCACCCACCAGACCAAAAAAATCCAACAATCTAACCCTGCGGCCTCCGAGACCAAATCTCCTCCATCTGCCTCACACTAAACATCAACTGCACCCAACAAGAAAACCCCTCCACCAAAAACCCCACCAAACTCCAACTCACCGGCTCCACCGCCATCCACACATCCCCCAAGATCTGCAACAGATAATCCGCCACAAAATCGCCCCCAAAAACCTGAATCGTCAACGTAAACGCCCCGAGCGTGAAAGCGACACGAGCGACGGGCGCGAGGGTGGATAGGGCGTTGGAGGCCGCGGTGTAGAATTGCGCGTGCATTTGCGAGAGGAGGTTGGCGTGGGCTTTGGAGGGGATGAGGGAGACGGCGAGGGAGTGGAAGGTAACGTTGTGGTTTTGGGGGGGGTGCGGGGTGCGGATGGAGAGGGCGTGGGAGTGGTGGAAGGCGCTGGGTGGTAGATTGGCGGTGTCGAATTCCCCGTTGGTTTGTATGATTGAGGTTTCGCTGACGCCGGACTTGATAGTTCGCCAAGGATCGTGGGGTCTGGTGTATGGACTTGCAGTAGAGATGTTGGCGAGGAATGTACAGTAGACAAAAACAATGATTGCGGAATTTCTATATCGAGAAGACCACATGCTGTGAGGCGGTCTTGTACATGCAATCCGAGCAATCGTTCCAAAAATGAGGTCCCGCGTCTGCTATTCCTTATACGCACATCGGATCCCGTAAAACACTATATGGCGAGAGGAGGCTGAGCCGTGCGCCATTTATGACACTCCCCCTGTAGGAGAGCTTGCATTCTAAGCGCCCCGTCAAGCGACTTGTCTCAAGATTCTCGCATATTAGACACTGGAACGCAAGTTAGCAACCAGCTCCTGCCTGCCCACCTGCTGTTTTTAGGATCACTAAGAGAAGAGTCCTTGACAGAGCTTCCCGTGGTATCGCACGACGGCGGATGGCTGAAGCCGGACTCGTACAGAGGATAAGCTTCTCTATCGTAAGCCCAACACTCTATTATTGAGACTTAGAATCCCATCACATTCACTGGTAAGATGTGTGTTCGCGATAGCGTTTCTAGATACACAAAAAAGAACAAAGCACATGAGCTGCGAGTGGAGTAAGACATACACGAGGAGATCAATAGGATTGCAAGTTAAAATGAGGGCAAACATCGATGGAATTGCGTCAAATGAAATGATATTGTGAAGTCGTCGAGTACTCGAAGTCACAGCCTTACTGTAATGCACCTAGAAGGCTGTCTATTCATCTATCATGCTTCATCACCTCATATGTCATCAAATCATGCTTCATTTACCGTATGCGAGCGTATGCAAAGCTTGCACAGCAGCTTCCAGGATCCCCTTGTTTTGTGGAAACCTATTGTTAGCGGCCACCAGTATTCTATCGCCTCGCAAGGCCTCTACCCACTCCTTGGCCCGTTTTCGAATCCCTTCCTCTTCGGAACAGACAATCTGCATAATGCACACGACGCCTCTGTGCACTATCTCCTCCGAATCTTCCCCCTCGATGAGTCCAAAAAGGATTTCCACACCTCGATCCCGTGCTAGGATTGCGGTAGTAGCTCCCTCGAATTGCGTGATCATGGCGAGGGCACCTCCTGCCGCTTTGCGAGTCTGCGGGTCTTCTACGTCTGCCATGGCAAGCAGAATGTGGACTCTTCGCCCTGCAGCTTTGGAGCCATCCGCAAAAAGCTCGACGCCTGCTGCACAATTGACAAGGTTACAGACAAGTTCAGTGGATGCGCGCCGAACCAGCGTGTTGTTGCTGAGAATCAGCTCTTCGATGGTAGGAAATGCGAGGCGTATGATAATCTCAGAGACATTGCTCGACGGCACAGAAGCTAGATTAGTGAGACCCAGTAGAGCTTCAAAAGTGGGTAAGAGGTCACGAGGTCCGGAAGATAACCCAGAATCCTCATAGAGTAGCGAGAGCAACGGTCTAATTGCTGAGTTCAGCGACAACGAGCCGATAGATACCAGAGACGGGTCAACGGATATCAAAATACGGGCTAGGGCATGGGCTGCAGTATTTCGGGACTGGATCTCTGCTTCTGAGGTTCCAGTGATAACCGTGTAGCTTTGTAGTAATAATCGAATGCCGCCTTGTTGGGCAATCGTGCCTCGCAAGCTAGCAGTCCTCGACAACGATAGCAGTATGTTGAACAGAATACCAATAGAACCAGGAGAAAGGGTTTTGCTAATCCCAACAAGCGTAGGAATAGAACCAGCATTCACAATAGCCTTGCAACGCTCCGTGACGGCAGCGTCTTCATCCAAAGGATCAGCTTTCTGTGATGGCTTCGATGCGTTGGCATAAGCCTTGAGCTCGGACATACGTTTTTGCTCTTCTGAAAGGTTAGGATGATATCGCGTCATATTGTCAATAAGCGTCAGGCCACCGAAAGCAATGGACGAGCCAGATCTGCTACTGCCCAGGATCTTCTGGAGAGTGTGTAAGAATGAGCTATCATTGGCAAGCTCTTCCTTGACTCTTGGCTTGACAGATGCATAGGCTAGGCCTTCAATAGAACTCTGCTTGGCTTCGGGATTGTCATCGTTGTTCATCATGACCTTAAGTTTTTGGACGAGTTCCTCGGGGTCCTGCCCTTTATCTGGCGAATTTGGGGCTCCGTTTTGAGCAGATGGGCCCTGCAATTTGGCCAAAATCACTGCCGCAGTGCCGCTACGAGCTTCGCTTCCCTCCGTTTCGCCCTTTTTCAATACCTTCAGAAGCCAATTTGAGCAGTTTTTCTGGACAGCTTCTCGGCATGCTGTGTCAATGCAAGCTGCGTTGAGCATGTCGAGTGTCGCTGTTTCAACCTTTTCCGATTTCATCTTTTTCTCAACTAGTGGTATCAGACCCTCTAGAAAGCCTTTGGTGAGGAACAATGCCGATGCAATGGATGGAGCGACAGGAAACACCCCGGCTGCTGCGGAGAACGCCAGGACTAGGTCCTCATTCTTCTGCCGCTCAACTCGTATGGTGACAAAGTTAGTAAGAATATCCTGGCCGCGTTCGCCTGAAGCTTCCAAAAAATTTGCAGTTGCGAGTGTTGCTTGACTCTGCACGTTGACAGGATTTCGATCATCTAGGCACGATAGAACCGCATCGAAACAATCGTCGTCCATGTATTCATGTAGCTTCTCCGAATCTACTGCCAGCAGCCTGGCGATTCCTTTTAGAGCCTTCCCGTCATGCTCGTGTCCAACCTCAAGCAGCTTTGCCAGGAAGTACTGGAACATGTCTTTCTCGCAGGATTCTCGGTCTGCCTCCGAGGACCAGACTGATGCATCTAATACCACGGTTGAGATGCCGTTTGCGGCCCCATCTCCTAGGTTGTAGATCTCTTCGAAGGCCGAGTTGTCCTTGCAATCATGTAACTTTTTAGCAAGGAACGCCTTGGCCGCTGGCGATTCCCTCAGTAGGCCCGCCAGGATGTCGTCGCTTTGTAAGGCTTCATCCCCTATTCGTCCATGTCTCAACACAAGCTCCATACACCCTGTCGCGACATCTGACGGGACTTCTGCGGAACGATTGAGATACTGGATAGCCTCTTTCCCCGCAGCTTTGTCATTCTCAAGAGCAAACTTGCTGCACAGCTGCTTTAGGTGATGCTGCAAGTCATCCTTTTGGACCTTTTCAAAGGCTGCTTTGACCTCAGAATTGTTGGGGGCGAGGGAGACAGCCTCTCGTAGGGCACGAGAGCCTTCCTACGATGGGTAGAGTCAGTGAGGGGGCGAGGGCGTTGTAGCGTAGAAACGGAGCGTACTTCATCTCGCCCAGCGGATACAAATTCCAAGGCTTGGGCAGCAAGACGCTTAGCTCGCTCATCTCTCTGGGCATCAGCCATGTTGAGTGTCGGTTCTTTGATTTGCTGGCTGTCTAATCGAGTAGGAATGAGGAGCCGCGTCTCCACTGAGTTGCCTCACGTTCAGGTGACATTTGGACTGCAGAACGCGTGCTTGTATGGAAGGAACGAGTCATTCCCAAGCATGGATGCAATTTCCACCATCTCAATGGTGGACTCGATATCGTTCTTCTAATTATGGAAGAATGCAGAAGACATTTTGCGGAGCAATCGCCGCCAGATCGACTTTGATACCCGCAGAGCCTCAATCTAGAACTACTAGATTCATTCAATCTCTCGAGACTTCACCTCTTCGCTCCTGTTCATGCAATGAGTACTTCTACCTTTGCATCCTACCGAAGCCCCGGTAGCTGGAGGAACAATCTATAAGTGAGTATGGAAACCGTAGACGGGTCAGACCACTACAGCAAAACATCTGATGGCAAGCCTTAGCTTTTGCCCAATTAATCAAGAGCATATCCGCTGACTCTACGGTACAGAACCACCTCCCTCCCTCTTGACGATAATCCTCGACACAAATCCCCACGCCTGGGCCCTCCTCGCTCCAACAATCTCCTTCTCAGCCGCAATAGCCAACCTTCTCGTCTTCATCAACGCCCATCTAGCCTTCAACAACGCCAACAAAGTCGCCATAATAGCCTCGCACACCCAACGAGCCGAATTTCTCTACCCACTCCCTCCAGAAACAATCCCAACCCACGCCAACGGCTCAGCCCCCGCCCAAGATGACGCCGACAGCGACATCGAAATGGCCAATAATGGGGGCGACTCGAGCCCCGAAGACATCACATCAGATGATGCAAACCACTACCGCCCCTTCCGGCTCATTCAATCAACCCTCCTCTCCGCCCTTACCCGCCTCCTCAACTCCACCACACCCGCCTCACTAACCCCCACAACCTCAATAGCAGGCGCCCTAACCCTCGCTCTAACCTACATCAACAAGCAAAGTCTCGCCCTCACAACGCCCTCCACAACAATGGCTCCACCAGAGCTCTCCGCCGCTGCAGAAGCAAACCAAGAACCCCCTCTCAACCCCAGAATCTTAATCCTTTCCGTCTCCGGTGATCTGGCACACCAGTACATACCCATCATGAACACAATCTTCGCCTGCCAGCGCCTCACAATCCCCATTGACATCTGCAAAATAGCTGGTGATACCGTGTTCCTTCAACAAGCCTCCGACGCCACCCGTGGGACCTATATCGCGCTCTCACACCCGCGCGGTCTCCTTCAATACCTCATGATGGGGTTCCTGCCAGATCAAGTCAGCAGGAGATACCTAGTACCGCCGACGGCAGTAGGGGTGGATTTCCGGGCGGCATGCTTTTGCCATAGGCGGGTAGTAGATGTGGGATTCGTGTGTAGTATTTGCCTGAGTATTTTCTGCTCGCCGCCGGAGGGGGCGGTGTGTCTGACTTGTGGGACGCATTTGCAGTTGGGGGAGTATGGAGGGAAGCCGGCTGTTGTTGTTAGGAGGAAGAAGAAGCGGAAGGGACTGGAGAATGGGAGGGAGAAAGAGACTGCTTGATATGAAACGAACGAAACGCAGAAATGGATTGAGATCATATTACGAGATCAACAAATCTTATGACTGCTACGATTATGCCATGAGTGTAGGATGCAGCCGTTCACATTTGTGAGAAGGTTGTATGAATGTCTTGATTCTTGAGTATCACGCAGCCATCTATGGAACCAGTTCAAGCACCGTGCTAATGCGGGCACCGAGGGGCAGACTGCTAGCTAAGGTATTCAAAGGCACATAAGATCTCTTGGGTCGAATCCCAATGCCGCCTCTAACAGCCACCACCACCATATCCACAAGAGGGAGTGGCACCGGCGCCAGTAGCCCCAGCAATGCGTGTGCCGTTAAATAATTGGTCTTCGCACCGAACCTTAGCTACTGGAGCCGCCTTGTACTTTTCCTTTAATCGGTTAATGTCCTCGTGTGTTGCTGAGTCTGGATCATCGAGTATCCGTTTTTCCGACGGTGTGAAGATTTGCCTGTTGTACGGCCCCCCAAGTTTTTCAGCCGTGTGGCGCTTCTTCTTCTGACGCTTCATTGCTGACTTGGCTGGATCTACCGCCCCATCCGGATTCTCAGGCCATGTTTCACGGTGACTTGCCATTGAAGCCCATCGATGATGCTTGACCATTCGGGCTCCCGTGGTGACTTTGCTATCACCTTTTCCACGGGACATAACGGATCTGGGATCCTTGTCACTCGTTGCCATGGATGCTACGGCCTGCTCTCGTTTAGCGAGCTGCGAGCATTTTCTTAGTATAGAGAGACTTACAAAAGAGTCGGTGTTGTGGGCAAAGTATAGGCACACTCCGTCCACTGTTTTCTTGACACCGAGGATACCAATAGCACCCGCAGAATAACTATGCTTTACGCTAGGGTGCCCTAATAAAGCGATATTAGCTAAGTGCAAGGAAGAGACGTGAATATTTGCATACCCATGAATTCCCTCTCCACGAACGAGCGCATAGCATCATCGTCGCCAGTCGATTCAAAATTACCTTTCCGGCTTTTCCTCGTTGAAGAGTAAAGACGGCTGGCACATACACCGGCGGCCATAGTGGTTGCCATATGCTCTCCAGTGCCGCTAGTGACTGTGGCAACACTCATCCGTTCTTTGTCTTCGGGCTCCATAGGTATGACAGCAGTGCCTATGCCAACCAATGCTGCCGGGCCGACTCGACCTTTGTGCTTCATGCCGATCCCACCAGAAGAAGATCCAGCTGCGATGTTGCCAAAAGAATCTATGGCTATAGCTCCAACAGTGTCGGTGACGTCGTCCGCTGTTCGTCCCCTATTGGCTATGCTATCAATGCTTGGGGCGCGGCCGCTCAATCTCGGATCCTTGGTGGAGGATGGTGTCACAGCCCTTGTGGGTGGTGGTTGTAGGAGCGGAGCTGGAAGTTGACAATCCCCATCTTCAGACGAATTGTACGATTGGGAATCTGTCCTTGTTGATGTCCGGTGGGTCGGTCGGATGCCAGAAGGTCGAAAGAAGTAGGCCGATGTGTCAACAAAGCTTTCCTCCTCGTCATCGTTATCGCTGAGCTTAAGTGAGTTCTGTCCGTCAGTGCTTGGGTCATTCGAGGACCGAACGTTGCCTTTATCTGCAGACTCGTCCATTGCATCCAGGCTGAGCTCCTTGCGAGAGGCATCTGCGGCATTAACTCGAGGCGAGTATGGTTGGCTCTCATTCCAGCAGCCGGCCAGTGAAACAGGATCGTTGGTCAATGAGGTTTTGGGACTCCCATTCTTGACGGTCGGTGTTTCTGACTCTCCATCACTCTCGCTTTCGTCTGCTATTTCGAGCTTGTTGAGATCCGACTTCCATCGTGCGTAGCGCTCGCCAGCAGCAGATGACACAAGGTACTCGTTCTCCACCTTAGGCAAGTCATTCTCAGCAGCAAAATCAACAGCTCCTTGGCCAACGAGTAAATTAGGAGGGACTCGGCGAAGGGAAAGCTCCTTTGTGGAGTGCTCCAGGACCGCTCGTGCAAGAGAGATAGGGTTACGTATGCCTTGTAAGTTTTTAGCATCACAGGTAAACCAATGAATAGAAAGAGATGAGATAACTTACGGCCGGCAGCACCAACAGCGCCGCTACGCCCATAGTGATCGACGATCGTAGCATCACATTCAACCGTGCCGTCCATAGCGAGGTTGCTACCGAAGCCAGAATTGGTTATCTCCTTGTCTTCAAGCACTCTGATGGCCATTTCAACAGCATCCACGGCACTTGAGCCGTTGTTCAAGAACGCCATGGCAGAGCGAGAGGCACTGTAGTGAAGTCAGTATTAGACCACCATCTCATTAGGCAAAAACAATAGTATTTTGTAGGAAGATGCAATTGCTCGGATTTGTATTTAACGTAAGGAATACCTACTCCTCACAAGCCTGCAAGTGAATCCTCTCATTTTGGATGCTATGATATCCTGCACCGGCGTGAACGAATATAGCACAGACGTCTCCAGCCAGGCGGCGACGCTTGGGCATGTCTAGAGAAGCAAGGTCAATTGGTCCGTCAAGTTGAGCGTCGGGTAGGCTTTCTGCGCTTGAGGTTGGTAATGCCAATGGGGGCTGAGGTGATTGATTCATCCTCGGCTTCTGGACGCGCTTGTGGATCCAAGTGAGAAGTGAGGGAGCCAGAATGTCAGCCCAGCAAGTGAGACCGGTAAGGAGGAGTTTGATGTCCAGTGCACCAGTTTCTCGGTGCGCACGATGTGTTTGGGGTCAATACAGGTAAATTTTGTCGACGCTCGCGAATTTGTCATAAGCGGCCAAAGGTCGCCTCTCGTCGTCACAGCGTGTTGTGTAAGGCTGGTCGTAAGAATTGGAATATGAGTCTATAGGTGCAGAGCAGGAGAAATGTTCCCTGTTCGAATTAAATGTGGTAAAAGCTCTTTAGCTTTGTAGGAAGAGGTCGAACGTAAGGACTGTGATAAGGGTGGACGCTTGAGACAAAAGAATGTTGGGACTGAACGACCAGCGTACGACTTGTCATAGAAGACTCGTGGCTCGTAAGGCTAGAAGAATTGATGTGGAATGGTTATCGGATGTTGATGAGAGAGACTGAGAGCAGCGTTGAGGAAGGCAAACCAGCGTGCAGTCGTCTGGACATTTTCACCGCAGCGCGACTACTCTCTTTGGGCGCTAACGTTTCTTGACTTGCTCTTTCCATTCTTATTTGTACTTTTAGCCGGTGTAGTTTATTATACATTTGTAGTATATTATTATTCCCTTTCGAAAACTTCCGGCCATTTGTTTTGTAGAATATGGCTAAACTGCGGTAATTCTAAGCCAGCTGCGCCAACTTCTCAGTGCTATTTTTAATCCTCTCAATTCTTGACCCTTGGGAATTTTAAAGAGCCTACCTATTCTCCAATGGAGCATTGCTCTGCAGATCAGAACTATGTCTGCCTGAAGAAGGAATGTTACGAACATTGTCTCAAGCCGTGAAGCTGGCTCGGCTGGCTCGGCTGGCTTGTCACAGAGCGGGTGTTCTCTGACCATTGATCCCTATCTAAACGCTTGCAGAACTTATGGTCTTACAATCTCCCATTTCAAGTCCTGAATACTGACTTCTTCTCCAGCCTTCTCATCGTAGTCAAACCATTCTCCCTCCTGCAGGTCAATGCCAGTGAACTTTGTCGGTGATTCCAACCCTTTCGCCATCCATTCTCCCTAGTAGACAGTCAATTGCGTGCATACGAGTTGGTTGTCTAAAGCATACATCGGACTTGAACTCTATGAATTCCAACCCTCGACAATCGAACTGAACGATGTTCTGTCTCTTCGGTGGCGATGTGTGAATATATGTTTTTGGCGGATTCATGATGATGGCGGTGGACTCTCGCTTGCTCAAATCAGAGATTGAGGATTTCAGCAGCGGATCCCCTTGCTGACCTTGCAAGACTTGCAACGCCATACAAAGTTGGCTTCTCCTCTGCTTCCGGATACTTCGTTGGACTCCTTGGAATTTTCAGTGTCTTCTCTAGAAGGAAATACAGAATGTGCTAGAAGACGTACATGGCGGCTCACGCTGACCCAGTTAGGATGGGTTTCCCTACATGAAGTGCATTGGACTTTGAAGGTGTAAAAGTAAGGCTCATCTGCAGTATCGAGAGGAAGCAAATCGGTGACCCTGCGATTTAGTAAACAAGTGCAGTTAAAAAGAATAACAAGAATACTACCCGTTAAGATCTGCAGTCAATGCAAGGGCCAACATCTCAAGAAACCCTTTAGCAAGCAATGGTCATCGTTGATAATGCTTTACTACCACGCGAGTTAGAAAATGCCTGCAAAGATCGACATCGCCGAATATTTGCCGAAGATTTGGACGCTAAGGAGCTAATCGGAAACCAGGTCTGCTGACTTCATTGATAATACCTACGTTTCATAGACGATTCTCCCCTGTTGTGCAGAAGCATTGGGCCGTGAGGCCGCTATGCAGACTGTATGGTCCAGAGTCGCAAAAGCTCGGTGCATGTGCAATTGCCCTTCTTGCGTCTCAACCACAAATGCCCTTACTCGGCGTGCAACAACAGCCACTGTCAGACGGAGGATTCGCTTCGGTAATGCTTTTACGGTTTTCTCCTCGTCGCTCGCTGCGACTGCGGCTTTCGCGGATTCGAAGAGAAAGGATACCCGGAGAAGAGAGTGGGAGAGAGTCATTGGCGAGACAAGAGCAGAGATAGAGGCCAAAGAGATCGATCAGCAGAGCAGACTTGCAGCATTAGCGGGATTTGCTGAGAGAGAATATTTGGAGGACACACACGATGCTGTGGCGTGCGATCAGGACCTAATATTTGAGGGGCAGCCCATAAGGAAAATCCACGATCCCTACGGGCCGAGAGCAGGGACATCTGCACCAGATCTCAAGAGAGACAGCTGGGGAGACATATTCAAATGGGCCGCTCAGCAAGATCAAGCCAGAGCTGCCGCGGGCTTCCAAGACTGGCGAGGACCGCCACTGAGTTTACTCCAGAAGCTCTCTTTGGATCAATTAGAGGAGCTCCTTCGGGATGAATGGCTGCTCCGTCGTTTTTACGGTGGGCAAGACTGCTCAACGTTGGTGGACGAGACATTGCGATCACTCTGGTCCAGCAAGAAATTGAGAACGCTGGAATGGTCTGTTGCGAAATTGGTGTATCAATTGCTCCTAAATTGTTCTGAGAATCCTCTTGCCAGTGACGACGAACATGTGGCTTCCTTACTACTCTCCAGAGAACGGGACATGTTATCGAAGGATGGACTCGAAGCCGAAGCGGAAAATGCTGAGCAGCGAGCTTCGCATAATGGTGCAGCTCGCCTCGCGCCCACGGAGAAGAATACTCCAAACGAGAGGTCTTCATGTGGAGCCAACATATATGCCAGACTAGCCCACATCGATGAACGACTGAAATCGCTACACTTAGATCGCAAGGATGAATGGCTCTATGAGGATTTTGAGTCACCGAAGCTCCCAACTTATCGCTGCGGTCCATCACATGACTACGGAAACGTGACGGCATTGAATGAAGCGTTATACGCATTACTACATGGGATGGAGCGAGAGAAAGACCTGAGCCCGCTAATGACAAAGATTTGCTACAACTTGCTCACTTCTGAAAATCCACCGAACGTCAATACCTACAACCTGCTCCTTGTCCGTTTCTGTCAGCTCGAAAATGAGGAGCTAGTTCGAGCAGTGCTAGCCTCCATGCGCGAAGCTCATATTCGGCCAAATGAGGTCACCCATACCACAGCTCTCCGCTTTTTTACAACCACGAACAGCGCGTCTGAGTTCAGGGAATATCTGAACCGAATGAAGGGCTATAACGGGGGCTTAGCTCTCGCGAAACCCGGCCAGCAAATCTCGCCCATTGCAATGGATACAGTGCGATCTTTTGGACGAGATGGGGCTAAGCTCGCGGAAAAGGCACGGATGAATGGTGAAGTCTACGTGTCGTTGATAATAGGCGCACTGAAATTCCTCAGCTCTCAGATCGCGATGCTCTACTATCGGAAAATGATTAGTGAAGGATGGAAACCTGACACTGAACTTCTGATGGCGATTCTCCGACATTGCTGCTACAGATCAGACTGGAATGCTGGTCTCTTAGTCTGGGAGCAGATCTTAGAGGTTGGGCACAGAGCTAGCACGTTGTCATACCAATGGATGCTACGGCTTTGTCAAATTTGTGGACAAAAAGACATGTTTGATCAGATCTTACGAGATGGAATCGACCGAGGTGCTCTACCTATATCCATGCTTCAGCTCCCCGATGAGGTCAAAAGCCAAAATATTGCTTCAATTCTCGATTACGCCGAAACAATACAGCGTCACAACGTTCGCAGAATTGTGTCAGTGCGGACAAGAAAATGGATAAGGGAGCTGTGTTCCGACAATAGCAACTACGCTCTCGAAAACGCTTTCCAAGCCTGTGCTGATGAGGCTGCCGTGCGTGCCATGGCCGAGCGACTCAAGGTACAGGCGGAAAATTCCCGCAAAAATGCCACCACCGCCAGCCAATTTTTTGAGCGCAGACTGGACAAGATCGTCGGACGTATTGATTATACTGTCGAAGGGTTCAGAAGAATAGCGCCAAGGGGCAATTCATCGACCCTAAGGTATCGACTTTCCGCTAAGATCAAGACTATGGACAAACAACAGTCAGAATCTGCGGGTCGCGATGCCCTCGTAGCATCCAAATACAAGAGTGACATCAAAGCCAGCCTTGCAAAGCAAGACAAAGAGGAAGGTGTTGTTCGGCGCCCAGAAGTTCAAATTGTTGCAAATGCTGTGGACCCTTCAGACGACCTTGCGACCGCCGCTGGAATATCAGGTGGCGATCATACTCGAGTGCAAATTGACGCTCCAAAACGCCGAGTGCTGCCAATGATTCCATACACATTCCATACAGGAATGACTTTCCAAGATCCTGCATCGTGGGAAGAAATCGAGAGGCCTGTAGCCGCCACTGTTTGATTTGGTGGGTTTGGGGACTGGACGGAGGGAGCTCCAACCATGAACTGGCGTCATGTTTTGGATGTTTTACGATACATGGGGGCGCAGACGAAGAAATGAGCATTGCATTTCATGGCGTAGTCGAGAATGATTTAGTACGGAGATAGTATGAAGAACAGATTATATAAAGTGTATATACCTGCGGACAGACATCGAACAGTTCGGAGATTCTCACTGCATGACTACCACGTAGAAATGCCAATCAACGGCCATCTTGAGCAGAGTCTGCGCCAATGTCGATGGAGTTGGAGCAGGAAGGATCTTCATTCTTGCTGAGCTTGAGCCTAGGGCTAATATCTAGATTCGTCGGTAGACATGTAACCCCAAAAGGGACCGATGTAATCGTCGCTTCGCCTCTGCGACAATTAAGTAATAGGGAACGAGCAGAATCCATGGCAATCGTTGTCCACTGTTACTGCATGATGGACAATTCTAGAAAACTCTCGTAGCTTAAGCTTTGAATTGTCTTCGCTGAGTGAAAGCCATTTTGCAATCACAAACACTATGTATGATGTGTTCCTATCGCGATGCTTGATTGAAGCCCTCCTTGTCAAATCAAGATTGAGATATCATTTGGCTTGTTTTCTTTCCTGGATAGGTGATACTGAAGCTAGGGTAAGTACAAGTAAGGCAAAAAGGAACGGCATGTATCAGCACCGCAGCAAGGGTATAGTCTAGCACCAGCGCATGCCTACGCTACCAGAGCAAGCAAGCAGAATCCATCAAAGAACCAACACCGCGCTCCCGGAAGCCTTCGACTCGAGCAATGCTAGTGTTTATCAGCCTTATCATTCATATGCTAACATAGCCCAAGTCTTCTTCCTTAGGCCCGGCATCTCTCCACACAGGCGGCAGACTAGCAGGACCTACATTCGTCCAGCCCCGTGCCTTATCTTCTTGCATTTCCGCATCCCTCCAGATGCGTTGAAGGTACCACCGCAGCGATCGCAGTCCCCTGAGGTAGCCTTTATCGATGCCGTCAGGGTCGTGAGGCGGGCACGGTACAGTCTCTGGGAGCTCATCTTCGGCGGTGACGCAGTTGGCGAAATCAACGATCTTAATGTTGATGGTGGAACCTAGTTTCTTGTCTTGATTCAATGTGGTGGTGGCCGGTCCAGGATCTTTCGGTAACGCGGCACCATCGTAGAGCATCAATAGACTGCTGGCATAGAACCGATACCCTGGCAGACCTCGGATGATATCGTCAAGCTTGGCGATCTTCTCAAGCAGAACCGCAATATGAGCTGAGACACTGGTGTAGGAGAGTCCATCGTACAAGAATCGGGTAAGTGCGGCCTGAAATTCGTGACCCGCCTGTAGGTCTCGTCCAAAATATTTGTCCTCAAATAGATAAGACTGATCTTTGACATTCCACACTTGCATGCCACATAGTCTGACACCGAGCTCTTGAGAAGTGGTGACTTTGCACTTGCGACGCTGAGATTTCTTTTTCTTCTCATCAGCTTCGATTCCATACTGACGAGTGCCCATCTTGAGATCCAACACGCATGGCTTGTTCATACCGGCGGTCAAGTCCTCGAGTAGAAGGAAATGCTGGACCCTTTCGTCTGCTTGGAGCTGAGCTTGCTTTGGATTGGAAGGTGTTGTCGAGGGACCAGGTGGCGCTGCCAGTGGAGTAGAAGCTACCTCGGTCGCCCTATTATTCGCTTGGTCTTGTCCCAAATGCGGAGTATTGACGGCTGATTCTGATCCATTGACACTAGAGGCACGGTCTCGAAGGGGCTCCGTTCTTGCCGCCCCTGGAGGTACCATGCTAGCGATGTCCATCGCAAATATCTCGTCTTCCTTGTCGCCGCCGTACCCGTCATCTTCGTAGTACTCAAATTGAGATCGTTCTGCGCTGTCCACATCAATCCCCCTACGCTGTAGTCCGGCCGCAGAACGCCGTCTCTTTATCCGTTGGGTGTCGGGAATGGAAATGCTCTCCGTCCCAGCCTTCTCATCCTGGGCCTGATGACCGGTTGTCATTCTGAGGTTGGAAAGTTGATCAACGGGGACAGAATCACGTCGTCGAGGTTGCCGTAGAGTAAGATTTTGTCTTGCAAGATCCACAATAGTAACAGACTCTCTTCTTCCATTGTGCGTTCCTCCTTCATCTTGAATTACCCGTTGTTGTCCACTATCCTGGCTGGAAAGAGAAGCTCTGTTCGGTATTGTCTTTCTGTTCTCGCAAGCTTCCTTAACTCGTGGCATCGTGTGGTGGCTTCGCCCATGTCGTTTCGTGCGATAGACAGTCGTAGGCGAAAAGACTTCCCGGATGATCTGCTCCTGCAGCTTGGTGTTTACAGTAGTGGCGCCCCAGCTAGCTTGGTGCTTGTGTAGTGATGGTCTGGCTTCCTGTCCACTGCTTTCCGTTGCTAGACCATCCAATCCGTTGGCAGGCTTCGACAGACCTGAGATGCCCGCTTCCAGACGTGGAGTATTGCAGGTGGTAGATGGTCTATGATACGATCCGTTCATGCGTGACGGTAGAGGGAATAGGTTTTCAGGAATAATGTGACGGTTGTTGGCAAAAATAACTTGAGGCACAGGACCGTTGTGCTGTGAGTGGCTTACAGTACGAGGTTGCTCTCCGCTGTCTTTTGACTTTGACCCTGAACTAAGCTCCTCATTCGTAGCTTTTGAAGGATCTGGCTCATTGCGTCCACTTTCGAGGGAGGACTCAGCTGCGGTCGCCTTCGAAGAAACATTACTATCTGCGACTGGTTTCTTACTTTTGGGCGCTTTGCTATATGTGACATTGAGAACCCCGATGTATCTGAGGTATTGATCAGCTTCAATATGTAATTTTTAAGAAAGATGGTGACAATGGATAACATAACATCTTGCTAACATTGAATGCACCATGGGGCTATGCATACCTTGGTAAGAATTTGAGCAAATCAGGGTGCTGGCGTTCAACCACCTCGTAGAACTCGTTTTCCCGATTGCTAAGTTGCTTGCACACCGCTCGTTTGGAGAAACGAAAGACTGTCGTGTGCCCACCTACTTGATGGTTGTACGGTTTCAGCTCGACGGCGCCTAAGGGGGCGGCGGGAGCTCGGTGTGCCTTTCTTGACCTCGACAGGAGATACGATTTACGGCTATTCGGCGAAGCTCGCGGGGTTGCTTCAGCATCGTCAGTGAGACTACAGTCCTCACCTACTATGGGGCGCGCAGCCTCATCCAAAGACTCATACTCCGACTCCGATGCCGACGAGAACCCGCCCTCAATGCCTTGCTTAGCTTCCGGATCTGTTGATAGTGGACGAGCTTTCTGCAAATCTCCATGCAGGTAGCGGTTTTCATTATGCACTTGCAGCGCTATGTCAACGTCTTCTGAGGTTCTCTTATCATCGTCGTCTGGGGACAGCGCGGGCTCGGGCAAGAGTGTATCCGCGTCGATCTGAACATCTTTGACTTTCCTTGCATCTCCTATACTGACATCCTCCAAGGCATCTGGGGATGGCGCTTGATGGGGATAGTAGAGGGCAGATGAGATGTGCTCTGATTCGTCGTCCTCATTGTCGTGTCCTTCGGTCGTCTTCAGGAGCTCGTCATGGCTTTCTTCGCCCAAACCATCCTTCCGATATTCTGACGGAGTCTCTGCTTCCGCCGAGGGATTACTAGCGCGGGTAGCTTTCGGTTGAGTAGATCTGAATTGTTCATGGAAGGGTGCAGAGAGATTGTGATAATCCCTTATCTCTTCCAAAAGACGTGTGGGAACTTTCCTTTTCGACGAGTCAGCAGCCTTTTCCGGCCTGCTCTCGGCGCCCCCTTTTGACGCGTCTATCACGACATCGGTGTCACTAAGAGAATTGTTCATAGAACCACGAGTCGATCTCGATGAAGATGGTCTTGACGATTGCTGATAGCCGTGGGCCACCTCATCATGCTCAGATTGCTCATCTCCTTTCCCCAAAACAGTCGGCAGAGGCTCTTCTGTGTTGCCCAATGCTCCATCTTTTCCACGAGTGTCGTTAAGAATTGATTTAGGGGAGTGCCCTATTCTCTTCAAGTCATCATCTAGCAAATTTGACGGACTTCTGGAAACATCGATAGAGTTGTCAGACGCTGTTCTCGATCTGTCCTGTGCTATTCTCGTCCCCTGCGATGTATTGTTTTCCTTGAAAAGTCCAAATGTGTGGCTCGATTTCCTGCTCCTTGCATGTGAAGACCGGTCTGCCTCAGCTAGTGTTGCCTGAATCTGCTTTTCGACACGGCTTTGGCTGCTGCGGCTCGAGCTTCGATTCCTCCGCTCTGAATTTGCTTCTTCTCGTGCCCTTAGAGGACGCTCTGAGTCCATGCCGTTGACTGACTGCACCGCCTCTTGATCCCGCGTTCCAGACAATTGCGAATCGCTCAACATTCCATGCGACTTTGTGCGTGGAGTGCGAAGTGGGGGTGCTGGCTGAATTGTAGATGGGGCAGCATAGATCCTGTGGGAGTCCTCCAACCAGGAACCGATGTAATATCTGTCTTGTCTATGCGTGATATGCGGTGATTCATGTGGAGCTCTGTATAATGTATCAGGGCTTCGTGAGCCAGGCTCAGAAACCGAGCTTGAGAAAGTACCGGTTGGTGCTCGTGACAAAGGGAATTGATGTTTGCTATAGTCTTCTGACAATGGATGTGTAGCCTTCGAGCATTCAGCCGTGCTGTCCAATCGTTCTGCTGCTTCTTGTGGAATACTATCGAGGTCGTTGCTGCCATTCATGGTGGGCGGAAGGCGCGGGGTGTTTGGGTCGCTACCCTCGTAATCGTGGATGCCATTGTGGACCCCTGCTTGATAGGGAAAGGGTTTCTTGAAGTAATCATTACCTTTCATCGATTGTGAGGAAAGTCCGAATCCATTTCGCTGAGCAAGCACTGGGGCCGTTATCGCCGTTGGCTTCGTCGAGGGTGTTGCGCTCGATACATTGCCATCGGCGGTAGGCGCCCCAGAAGACCTCACCGATGAAACAGGTGAGGTGTTTTCCGAAGCAGGACAGGGGTTTGACATGAGTTGAGCATTTGTAAAGGGCTTCTGAAGCCTCGATCAATGGCAGAGACAAAATTTGAAGATATGGTAGAGATAAATGCGCATAGAATAGGGCTTGCGGGGTTGTGCCCGACCAAGACTTTTATGTTGACCGCTTCTTCAGTCCTTGTTCAATTACAATCTACAATTATACGCTCTAGTCGACACGTTCTTCAGGAAAGTATTCTAGAGGTTCCCAATTGGCGAGCACGGACGCATTCGCCTTTTAAATTCGCCTCGAAGGTTGACAGGCGACGCGGAGGATGCGGCAAGTCAGCTCCGCAAGGATCGTGGTCTTGGAATACGGACGACAGTCCGTCAGGCCTGCTCGCCTGTGAAGTGTACAGAAGCTGGGATTTGTAGAAATTCTGCGTCGCTTGTCACTCGCAACCTTCATATGCAAGGCCGTTATTTCTTTGGCCTGGGCGAAATCTCGTTGCCAATCAATTAAAACGTGCTCGCCTTGCATATTGGCATTCCTTTTGCAGAAGTAGGGATGCTTGCGTAACAGCTCAAAGATCGTTTGACCGTTGAGCAAGGGCCGACAGATACCGCGCAGCACTGTCAAGTCGTACCAGAGAATTTCCAGAGGCATCCGCTGCTCGGAGGAAAGGCACGTGCCAGCTTCAAAAACAGGCGTCAGATCCCCAGGAGACATATTGGTAGACAGACATCCGACAGGGCAAAGGAGAATGTATGAGTGTTCTTAATGGTATCAAAGAGAAGGCAGAGAGGCACCATCACTGCAGCTGATTGGCCTATGAAAAGCTGTAAATGGGGTATCTTCAACACAGCCTCAACTGCCACAATGCTATATGCCCAGTAAAATTGTACTTGCATGAGGCTCTCAGCCTCTCTGGATGCCCCGCTGGACGCGAGACTCCCCCTCGATTTCGACGCAGTGGAATCTATGACAATAGCTCTGCGAGAGTGATGGCAGTAATCGTAGTCGCAAGTCATCTCGGCTGTTCATCCCTCCATATTGACATCTTCTTGCTTGGCGCCCTTTGCTCCTGATATCCATAGCACATTGTTGCACCTGCGCGACCCACTCATCAGCACCGGCCATGTTTCAGGAAAGGACAATCAACTCTACAGTACATGCTCACCGAAGGCTCCACACTTACCGGATCAGGACCTGACCCAACGTGCCCGTGCTCTTGCCATCTATAAACTCTTCCGTATTCGACAATTGTATGTTCATGTAGGAGTCGACACTAATGAGTTGACCGTGATATTCAGTCTGGCCCCATTTGAGGCGTATGATGACCGGTTCGTTGACGCTATAGGAGAGGAAACGTTAACTCTGAAGTTCCAAATATGCCGTAAGACCATAAGCTTGTGACGGCTCTCTGTAACAAACGAAGAAGAAGTAGGCACGTAGAAAATGAGAGAAAGTGACATACAGCGACTGCAGCATAGGCCGTGGGTTTACTGGGACGTACTGCGACAGTCAGCACTGTGCGCTTGTATAGCCTCGACGGTAGCGCAAGGAATGGCTTTGACAAGCACTGGGGAAGACTTACAGCCATTGTGTAGAGACAGGCGGCGTAATGACAGAATACTACAACTACTTTGACAAGATAGACAATTTTGGTATGGATTGCCAAGCTGTGGCTCAGCGGCTAAAGGTTCTGCCGCACGCCGGACATCCGCGTCTATCTCCAGGCACATCCCACATTGGCTCTACTCTTCTCAAGTCTAGAGAAAGGTAGCCGCCAGAATGACTTGATTCGCGGTCGATGACTTGAACAGGATACTGGGTTCGTGGCTGTATCGTGAGAGGACTAACAGCGACGACAGACCCCAGTAATGGCGTCACAAACTCCCGCCGTTGTCATGGACAAGTAAGTCTACATGCTTCGCGAGATTAGACTTTATGATCGTTTGCTGATTTAATCGTAGCGGCACCGGATTCTCAAAGCTGGGTTCGCTGATATACATCTCTAAATGTAGGAGAATAACCGTTAACGCTTACTAGGCTTTGCGGGCAACGACTCCCCATCCTTCGTCTTCCCCACCGCAATAGCCACCAAAGGAGCAGTTGGCGGATCAGGTGGCTCCGGATCAGGTCGACCAGCTATCGCGAATAAGCCCTCTTTTCTCACAGGTGGCACTGGACAGGGAGGCGCATTGTCAGCGAAGAGGGGAACCGAGGACCTAGACTTTTTTATTGGAGACGAGGCTTTGGCAGCGGCTAGTGGACCTGGTACGTTTAGAAACTCGAAAGACTATGCGGCGCTAATACTAGGATAGGCTATGGCATACATTACCCCGTACGGCATGGCCAGGTAGAGAATTGGGTAGGTGGTGTTTGGCTCCAGATAATGTCCGGTGGTTAACAGGACATGTAGGATCATATGGAACGCTTTTGGTCAAATTCGATATTCAAATACCTCCGTGTCGAGCCCGAAGATCACTATTTTCTCCTCACAGAACCAGTAAGACAAGCTCCAATGAATATTAGTAATCCATACTGATTACACACAGCCATTGAATCCACCAGAAAACCGAGAAAATACCGCCGAGATCATGTTTGAGTCCTTCAACTGTGCTGGCCTTTACATTGCCGTCCAAGCCGTCCTTGCGCTGGCCGCGTCATGGACCTCCTCAAAAGTCACAGATCGCTCGCTGACAGGTACAGTCATCGACTCCGGAGATGGAGTCACACATGTCATACCTGTTGCGGAAGGCTACGTCATCGGCAGCTCGATCAAAAGCATACCCATTGCAGGACGAGACATCACGTACTTTGTACAATCCCTAATGCGAGACCGCGGAGAGCCAGATAGCAGTCTCAAGACAGCAGAACGAGTCAAAGAGGAATACTGCTACGTCTGTCCAGACATTGTCAAGGAGTTTTCGAGATTTGACAAGGAGCCTGATCGATTTTTGAGACACACAGTCACATCCCCGAACGGGCGGACAATTACCGTGGATGTGGGCTACGAGCGGTTTTTGGCACCTGAAATCTTTTTCAATCCAGAAATCTACTCATCCGACTTTCTCACGCCACTACCGACTGTAGTCGACGGTGTCATTCAGTCATCACCTATCGATGTGCGGAGAGGTCTCTACAAGAACATTGTTCTATCAGGGGGATCGACATTATACAAAGACTTTGGACGACGACTTCAGCGCGACATCAAGCATATGGTTGATGCAAGGATTCGCGCATCGGAGGTAAGAAGTGGAGGCAAGAAGAGCGGTGGTCTCGATGTGCAGGTAGTGACCCACAAGAGGCAACGGCACGGCCCATGGTTTGGAGGAAGCTTGTTGGGTCAGACCCCTGAGTTTAGAAGTTACTGCCACACAAAGGCCGAGTATGACGAGATTGGGCCGAGCATTGTCAGGAGATTCAACTTGATAGGGGGACCTGGGAGTACGTGATGAATGAATGGTAGGCGAATGAACGTATATCATGAGAGAAGAGTGATGCTTCTATGGCCATGGAGAAGTATCGTGCCAGCAGCCACATATATCTTCTTGAACTTCGCACCTCCTTGTTGCTCACTTCGCAACTAGGTCGAGTCCAGCCTTGCGAGGATCCTTAGGGTGACATTCGACCGCAGCTTCTTAGAACAGGTGATTCTCCGAGCGGTGACCTGCGGTGACTTACCCCGCAACAGGCGCTCACTGGTGGAGCGTAAGAAGTAAAGCTCAATAATGAAAGCGCCTCCATATTCTGCTTTTTTTACAATTCGTTGCCACCGACAGAGCTGTGCAACCCTTCACATTTATCCAATTCCATTGGTCTCGATCGCGATATAGCCGCCCCCAGCGATTGGTGTCCTGTTCTTAAGAATAGTTCTAGTTCTAGTTCTTCGGCCGACCTAACCCCGCCTGAATGCCTCCCCTGTAAATTTACGAGTATTAGCAAGCACTCGGAGTATGAAAGTGCCTTTGTACTCGTACTCCAGACGAATACACAAAACCTATCCGCCAAACTCAACATCAGCCCGACATCGTATCCAACACAAGCTTACAAGTCACCTCACGATCGTTAATCAACTCCGTGAGCAGGTCTCTCGTCCAATCCATGGCCAGTATGGCTCCGCCAATGCTTTGATCTACATTTCTCTACAAAGAAATCAGAACTCTGCAACGAGTTGAGCAATTGTCTATGTGATATCCTACGGTCCCTTGTAACACTTCATAACCATCGAGCTTCGCGTAGCACAAAAATCCCAACATGACACAGCTGTTCGGCTCCTCGTCGAATACCTCGACGGTCCACAACGAAAAGCGCAACTTTTCCGGCATGTCGAACTCCTCCAAACAGACCAACAGTTCGAAAGACTTCCCTCAGAGGATCAAGAACTTTTTCCGCATTAACAACTCCAACAGTAACACAACCATCAGCAGTGAAGGTCTACCAACCCCAAAATCAGAGTCCAAGTCCTCAATTCGACAGTCACGATTCCTCGGTGGCATTAGTCGAAACAGGTCAACCACAGTGGCAAGTGAAGGAGATCCATTGGAAAATGGCATGTCGCCGACAGCATTGGCGAACCCCTACTTTGCACACCAAGGACCTCCAGCACTGAGGCATCACAACGACGGCAGCGTGCCACCTTCGCCACCAGATACTCCAGTACATACGAAAATTGAAGCAGTGAGTGGAGCCAATGATCAAGCTACAGCGGCAGGAAAGGAAGAGCTGGCACGAAAATTACGAAGGGTAGCCTCGGCCCCCAATGCTCAGGGGTTGTTCTCGAATTCAAAGTCGAATGAACGGCCATCAACGGCAGACCTGGGCAAAGAGCCTCTGGCGCAAGATTTAGAAGACTCTTCGTTGAGTATGGTGGATCACAGTAAGGGACATCTACTTCCAATACCAAATGCAGATGGCAAAATACCTTCCCCTGGGCAATTACGGCAGTCGATAGCGTTTCGAAGAACCTATAGCTCAAATTCGATAAAAGTTCGGGAGGTCGAGGTTGGTCCTGCAAGCTTTGATAAGGTCAAGCTTATAGGAAAAGGCGACGTGGGGAAAGTGTATCTTGTCCGTGAGAAGCGGTCAACTCGGTTATATGCTATGAAAGGCACGTTACACTTCTGGTCCAATTCAATTGCGAGCACTAATAGCGCTCAGTATTAAGCAAGAAGGAGATGATTAAGAGGAACAAGATCAAGCGGGCATTAGCAGAGCAGGAGATCTTAGCCACCAGCAACCATCCGTTTATTGTCACTCTATACCACTCGTTTCAGTCAGAAGATCACCTGTATCTATGCATGGAGTACTGCAGTGGAGGGGAATTTTTCAGGGGTCAGTCGGAACCGTTTAGTCAAGAACAGCATTGCTGATGAATCTAGCGCTCCAAACACGGCCTGGAAAATGTATACCCGAAGACGATGCAAGGTTCTATGCAGCGGAGGTGACAGCAGCACTTGAATACCTACATCTGATGGGGTTCATATACCGAGATTTGAAGCCCGAAAGTAAGCTTCAAGTTCTCATCCCTCAAAGCCCAACGCTAATTAGACAAGACATCCTACTTCATCAATCCGGCCATATAATGTTGTCGGATTTTGATCTATCGAAACAATCAGGTCCTGGCGGCGCCCCTACCATGATCGTTGGCCGTAACGGAGCCACTCCCACATCCCTCCCTACAATTGACACCAAGTCATGCATAGCTAATTTCCGGACAAACTCATTCGTCGGTACGGAAGAATATATCGCGCCAGAAGTCATCAAAGGCTGCGGTCATACGAGTGCGGTAGATTGGTGGACGCTCGGTATACTCGTCTACGAAATGCTGTTCGGCACTACCCCTTTTAAGGGCAAGAACCGGAATCAGACATTCGCGAACATCCTCCGAGATGATGTGCCTTTCCCAGAGCATTCTGGGGCACCGCAAATATCACAGTAAGTCTCTACTCCGCTCCTTATCCCTTGTATTTCCACTAACATCATCACCTAGTCTCTGCAAATCCCTGATCCGCAAACTACTTATAAAAGACGAACTCCGCCGCATCGGCTCTCGCGCCGGCGCCTCAGACGTCAAAACCCACCCTTTCTTCCGCACAACCCAGTGGGCTCTCCTTCGACATATGAAGCCGCCCATGATACCGCACCAAGGTCGCGCCATCGACACGGTCAACTTCCGCAATGTGAAGGAAAGCGCCAGCAGCATGGATATGGGCAACGGAGTCAGTAAAGATGGATTACTAGGTCTACCAGGCTCGGCACTGAAGGGAGTGCCACTGGATAGTGGAATTGCTACGCCTGCAGGGGAACTGGCGGATCCGTTTGAGGAGTTTAACAGTGTGACGTTGCATCATGATGGAGAAGATCATGGGGGTGGACATCAAGATCATCACCACGATAGTGGTGGAGGCGGAAGTGGGAGTGGGAGGAGGCGGTGATGTGGGGATTTGCGGTGGTGAGATGGATTTGGCTGCTTGCGCTCTGGAAAGCCGCGACTGTACTCTATGAGGCTAGATACTGTCCTTACTTATCACAAAATGAACAATGGCAATCATAGGCTGACACACTTCAACAAACCCCACTCATCAAAAAAAACTATGCACGAGGCTGGATTCAAGAGTGTAAGATGCCAAAATGCTCGGTATGCACAATTTGCGTTGCATTGCCCAGGAAGACCACTCCCTTCGAGATCTACTTTTCGCTAATAGAACCACACTCCCACTTATCGGATACCCTTGTGAGTATTAAGAGGTGGCAAGGTAGGATTCAGATATCAAGGTAGATTGTGGTATCACTGTGCCAGATGACCGACAAAGAGAGCGCTGCTATTGTTATCCATCACTGGCGGGGTTTGGAAGCGGTTGGTAGTTGTGGTGAGAAGTTAGGTGGGTGTGAATGTTATGAAAAGGGGTTTCTTTACGGCAAGGCTACGAACTGTCCTTCCCACATAATACAAGAACAATCGTATCAATATTTCAACACTACACACCACTCAGCCAAAACACAAATCTTCCCTCCCTAACCTTCAACGCTGCATGCACCTCCCTCTCATCCGAACTCCCATTAAAATATATAACAATCCTTCCTTCCACCAGAGGTGCAAGGAGAGCTGAAAGGCTACCATTGACCAGTGGATGTATAGGCTCTTGCGATGATGTATTGTCACGTGAATACTCCTGACTTTTCGTGGAGACGATCTTTTTGGATGTGGTTTGGGTGATTGTGTGTGTGCAATTTAGCCGGGCTTGTACACCATAATCTTCAAAGTCAAACACGAAGGCTATATACGCCACCTCCGCACAAGTCCTAAGTTTCAAAATAGTGGCTTGTCATTGCAGGTATGGTGGAGGGTGCTTGACATAGATCTCCCTACGCTAGGTATGTGAGAGGTTTAGCGAATCTAAAAATAAACTTCTCAGCCCTGGGGTAGGTAAACCCCTCTTCAACTTTCCACCACGATCCTTCTTACATCACATCGGATGGCTATCCTTCCTTACTCTTGAAGAACCGCAGATTCAAGGACATGTTCCTTGGATTCATCGCTCTAAGCCTCTTGCACTGACGTCACGACCTGCTTGGTAGCAAGCTCCTGTGTCAGCCTTGTTGCATTAATTGCCCCTCTTCGCCAGACTTGTACGCTGCACTTACTGTCCAAGGCTCTACATCGCTGCTCTACGTCATGGCAGAAGTGATCATCGGAGTCGTCGCCAGCGGTATCACCATTGGAGCTCTTGCCGCTCAAATCACCCGTAGCACAATCAAGCTGAAGTCATATTGGAGCCAGGTTCAAAACGCCCCAGAAGAAATTCAAGATCTCATTGAAGATGCAGAATTGCTGTCTCATATTTTAGCAGAAATTGAGGACGATCAACGGCGAAACCCAATTTCAAATCTGATCCTAGATACTACATCCACCTCAAGATGTCTCTCCTATTGCAAAGAGGGGGCGGATCAACTCATAGTATTGACTGATGAACTGAACAGGGATTTGGACGCGAGCACTGGTAAATTGAGGAAGAAATGGGCTTCTGCGAAAGTAGTCTTCCAGAAAGAGAAGATCGAAAGATATAGGGCGAGATTAGAGAGAGCTGTCAGACGGCTGTCGCTGTCTCATCAAATGTATACGAGGTAAGAATTACAGTCTTCCAAATACCAGGTACCAGGAAGGTACAGATATTCTCTATAGCACTATGGTCGATGATTTTGTTCATTTCGAGGAAAACAATGGACGGAATCAATGTTTGCCGAGTATCGAAACACTTTCGACCCCTTCTCACAGTTACATCCTCTACATTCTTCGAATCTTTGCCTACCGCCATTTTCCTTCCTCTCATTCATTCTCCTCATGCGTGTATTCCCTTTGCTAACGCCAACGTTCGATAGGGCCCTTGTACAGCTTCAGCCTGACATCATCATCGCAAAATTATCAAAGGTCACAACCTCACTAGCAGCTCTGCAAGTTCAAGATCTCCATCATCCTTTAACTTCGCCTTTGGACACCCAACTGGATAAACCAAAAGATTCTGCCATACAATTACACGCCTCTTCTGGGCCTTTCTCAAGCGCTTCAACTTGGTTTGGGACGATGTTCTATTCGAGACGGCGCTATTTCATCACAAAGAAAAATACTACAGGTGACCACGCTAACAGGGAAGAGCGTGAAGCGATAATAGCGCAGTATCATGGCCCAGCATGGCTGATCAACCGAGCCTGGAGGATTCAAGCTGTAAACGCTCGCTCTGGTTGGACATTCAGCCCTCGAACAATGAACGTCATTCCCCGTAGTTCTCTTGTGTTCCAATATGCTAAAGATGACAATGTCAACGGCCTTCGAGAACTTTTTGACGAACGAGTGGCCTCTCCATTTGATTGTGATGAGTATGATCGTACAATCCTCCATGTAAGCACCCATCCAGGTCTTGTGTGACTATTACAGAAGTTGAGCGCACCAGTTCGCTGTAGCTTTTGGCAGTCTATCGTCAAGCAAATATTTGATTAAGATTGGTGCTGATCCAGACCACTTTTCAGGTGGATGGGAGTGAGTAGGGCCATCGAATTCATATGAGGCTTGTTGGCTAATTGATGGCTATCGTAGTGCGCCAATACATTATGCGACTGATGAAAGATGTTCGGGATCCAACAAGCAGGTCGCGCTCGATATACTGCGTCTATTCTTGCGAGAAAGCGACATTGAACCCGAACTCGGGTGCTATGTTGGCTCAAGGGAGGGGTTCCTCTTATTGCAGCAACACGTAGATCCTCTTTACTATAACAGGCCCTTGGAACAGCGCTTCGAGATAGCCATCAGTCTGTCTAAAGCTTGTTCGTGCAATGTGCCCGAGGTCGTCAAGACAGCGCTAGGCGAAGTGACCGTTTCGAGTGCAGCTCTTCGCTTGAGGACTAGTAATGGGAGGACATTGCTACATGTGGTAGCACGTAGTATAGGGATCGAGGGGACGTTGACACATCATGATTCTCTAGGTGCGGCGAAGACACCCTTGGCAGGTACGTGATACACGCGAGCTACAACGAAAATGTACTCACGACCAATTACCGATGAATAGAATGGCGTCTTTTCCTGAAGGAGATTATTCCAAAGGGGTTAGAATTTCATTCTATCTCAGATCAGGGCCGAACACCATTCCTAGATCTTCTCTCTAGCCCTGTGAAGTTTTATTCTTCTAAAGTCCTGGAGCTTCCCTTCCATTCCCTATTGAAAATTTGGCTTGAGGACCTTGAAGAATGTGGCATTGATCTGGATGAGTACGGCCGAAAAGAAAGCGAGCTGAAGCAACAAGGGCTGGTGTCGTGGTCCTTCTATGACTCGTGGAGTGATTCTGAATGGCTCTTATTAGACATGTCTTACGGAGCGTTCCCGGGTGATTGGGACATATGCGTAGAAAAAGCAGGCGAGCTGTTCGTTGAAGCTCCGGAAGAGGAATCCGGAAAGATACCAGGGGGATGGATAGAGGAGGACGCTTTTTGAGACCGTTGTTTGCTGTGTATAGCATGAACACCCGAAAGTGCTTCAAGATGCTAGCTCAAATGATTTGGTCTTGACGAATGGACAGAAACCCCACCGATCTCCTATGATCGTCGGAAGCATATGCTTCTCTAAAACGGAACCTTTGATATGGAACCGAAGCTTGTGCTCACTTGACTACACCGAGGCATAAGAGCTTCGTGTGAATAGCAGCACGCCGGTACTGTATGATAATATGGCATGGCTTCACTCCTGCAAGAACGAATGAAGAAGAAATTTCAGAACGACAAATTTTATGACGCAGCATCCACCATTATGCTTTAGCACCACGTTTTTTCCTTATCCCTTCTCCAATCCAGCATAGCTGGAAGTCAAAAGTTGCATCACTCGGTCTCCGTAGTGTCAGCCTTTAGAGCCAGAACTCCAGTCCCCTAATATACAACACATCGTTCCAGGTATTGACAGATTATTATCCGACAGAGTTCGTGCCCATTTCCGAGTGATGGGCATGAACCACTGCTGGCCACGTTTTTAAAGCTATTGAATTCTCCGAAATAGAGACCTGCAGCCTCGACCCACTCCGCTGCATTGTTGCAAGGTTGTAGAAGAGCTTTTCCCTCGCAGATAACTTCGCCAGAAAGGAAGAACGCCGATGAGTTGAATTGGATTTGTTATGATTGGTCGTGTATGGACGATTCGGGTTGGTCTACTTACAACGTGGTAACTGATTCGATCGACCAGGTAATACGTGAGCAGGCGCTTGAGATCGAATGGCATTAGGATAAGCTTCATAGGGAAAACTAAGATGGCGTCTACTACTAGAAATGGCGCTGATGCTGGGGACTGGGGAATACTGGAATGCTGTGATATGACTAAGTCTCAAAATACGAAGAAAGCAACGCTATCTAGATTCTTGGTGGCTGATGAAGAACTATTCCAGCAAGACAAATCATGCGAACGGAAGGAAGACCACATCTCTCTCAAGCAGGGCAATACTAAATGCTCTGATCTTTTCCAAGATGCAATGAGGAAAGCCTTGACGCTTCAATCTCGCGTTACCAGCAATGTTTGTTGATCCGGATGATTCTGGGAGGTCATGATCATCGACCATGTCTACATCACTGTCTGCATTTGATGCTTGACTTCTCGGTTGAGGGTCTTCTGGTCGTTCTCCATTCTGTTCTCTTCGTTCAGGTTGTTTGCCCTTTGAACGCTCGCTTTTAGGTAGTACGGCCATTGCCTGATGAGCCTGTGGCTGTTGGCCCTCTGGTTGTTTACCTTACAAATTGACCCACGAGGAGGACTGGCGTTGGTAGTTCGACGGTCCAGCCTCATCGCGTGGTGGCCCTCCTGATAGCCCCTCTATACCTTATAGATCTCGTAAGACATTTCCGCTAATATAGGCCGCTTCTAACTCCTGACTCGTCATCGTGACGAACTCCCATTGGACGACTGCAGAAGAATGATCCGGAGTCACTAGAGTCATTTCACCCGTGGCAGGCTGCTCGCTATCTAGCGTTTTTATATGATGTCCCTTGTAGAGTAAACATGTCTCCAGCATCCCAGCTCAACGATACATCGAGCGCATTGCGTGAAAGTTGAAAGCTGGATCAGTCTCCCGTCTAATGTTGACATCAGGAGATATAGATAGAGTGGCTCGCCTACAATTGCTGCAGCGGTGACTTGTCCGTCGGGAACTTCAGATCGCTTAGATTTTTCGAGGGACATAATCCAAGGTCTTTTAGCGTGATTGTATTCAGCTAGCAAATGTTGGGCATGGTTAATGCTAGTCTTATCGAGCATTGGTAGGCCGAGCATTGGTGAGGCCCGATGCGTCTTTCCTCTCGGTGCATTCCTCGCCGGTCCAGTTGAAATGAGAGCGGCCAAGGCTTTCAACGCGGTGGAGTTGACATGGTTTTCTGCATACACTGAGCTTCAACAGGTTATGGATTCTGTTGTAGAGATCCCCAAGCGTCAGATACGACCGGAGTCGCTGCCCACGACAATCACCACAATCCCCTTGAAACGCTATTCTAAGCGGAGAAGCACTGTCTGTTTCTTGAACCACTACCACGAGTACCATTGACGTAGTGTTGTCAGAACGGTTCTGGAAGTCGATGTTGTACTGTCCAAAAGTATACTCAGTAGGTGTGTCATCGATCGTTGAATATTAAGAACCCGCGTGGTTAGTATAGCCTCGACGGGCGTAAGATTGCGCGATCGAAGCTGGTGACAGATATGGATCTTCAAGAGCGCGACGGTAGAAGACAAGGCCTTCACCGACTCGTGCGATGTCGCAATTGTACATCGGACGGGACTTATCACTGTAAGCTCCCTCGAGAGGTGAACTTCCAGAGCGAAACGCCTGTTAGGACGTAGAAAGCTAGATTCATCCATTTGCCCGGTTTGGAAGAAGTATGTGGGCGGGTCATACGAAGAGTTTTCGAACTTTTTGAGAACTTCGGACTGCCTGAAGAGCTCACGCCTCTCGCCACGCTCCTTGCCTCGCACCTTAGCAAGTCGTGTTGCCAGTTGGGCTGCTATTTCGGCAGTCCATACTGCCGCCTTGTGACGGTCACGCTCTTTGCGGTCTTCGAAGGTCAGCTGCCATTTGTAAAGATCGAACAATTCATTGATTGAGGGACCAACATCGGCCTCAATATCTGAAACATAGAGCCAAAGGTAAATCCCTATAGTCTTTGCCGAAGTGCTCAAGCATGTTTTGTGATCAGGTTGCCCTCCAGCACGCCTGACATGGAGCGAGCATCGACAAGCTTCCTCTATCTCTTGCATGGCCAGTGAGCCGAGCGTATGGGACTGCTCTGGATCGACTTCGTAGTACGCTGAATGTAGACAGTCAGAAAGCTCTGGAAGCCTAATACAAGCAAACTCGAGGAATTTCGCAGATCCCGCTTGTTCATATGACCACAGCATAGGGTGCATAAAGAAGATCTCGTCCAAGACTGCCACTCGCCTCTGCTCTTCGTATCTCAGGTCAGGCTCTCGTAAGTTTGGTAGTGCGGCCAGAAATAAGGTAAACGGGCGTCCAATATCGCCTGATAGGAGCGTGTCGAGATCTTCTCCGAAGGTAGTGTGCAGCAGAGTGGACCATGGGGAACGCCAGAGGAAACCGTTGATTGTACTATCTCGCTCCGAAAGTAGTCTTCTCCCTTCAGGAAGTAAGAAAATCCTACTACTGAAAATGTGTTGCTGATTACTACTACTTGGTTCGCGAGAGAGCAAGATCGCAACTTGAGGCATTGCATTCGTTGGATCCTGAGAGCGATACATGATATCTCCATTGGAACCAACGATGGCGACATCAAGACACAAGACCCAGTCCGCGAAGGCTGCAAGAAAGGCACAATCAAGCCCGCCTACAAAGGTGGCATTTTGTATTTTATGCTTAGAAAGCTGCGCCAGTGTCAAGATGGTTTTCGCCAGCTCTGTTGGAGTTGTTGCTGTAGAACAGGTTTCCTGGAGATAACATGAGTCACTAGAAAGTAAAGAGCGCATGGTGATGAGGACATGCGCGAAGGTGGAGGTGTGTCAGCATGCCACTGCACAGGTCCATTAGGATTCTCCACTGTCTTAGAGCAGGAATGTAATCCTCGGGCGTTCCAGAGATTACGAATAGTTCTCTGGCCACGTTGGCTGCGTAAAGCGAGGGATATGTTGCTGTAAGCCGCACAAAGACCAACAAGTGTCAAGCCCCTCTCGGTCTCGCCAAGCTCTCTGAGCACATCTTTGATGCCAAACCCGAACTAGATGAGTTTCCCCCAGGTCTTTTTCATCTTGAGGCCAGACATTGCATTTGAGATGTTCAATTGAGCGTACACATGCAAATCAAAATGACTGCATATTGCTTGACCCGCTTGAAGAGTATATGGTGCGATTCCAGCCTTATCGAGTCTTGCAAGAATGCCAATAGAGTGTTTGATGGTCAAGTGGGATAATGCTACCCAATCGACTTCCCCATGTTGAGGAAAAGTAGCCGTGTCGCCGAAGTGCACCAAGAGTCAGACATAGACAATGTCAAAATCAGGGGTAAAGCAGCTGGAGGTTTGCAAGCCAACAGAAAAAGGCCAGGAGCTTTCCGCAGCTGACTATATTGAGCTGAGTAGTTCTCGCAGCGGAATCAATATCGATAGAAGAGCCAGAAAGCTGGCAAAGCTTGCATTTTGAGGATATTTGAACCAGCCTGGACTAGACCAGCAGAAATCTCTAGCCTCCGCAAACATCAAACACAACATCTGTGGGAATCTCTTGGCACGATAACCCATGCGTCGGCCAGTCTTGACAGCTCAGACTGGTACAAAATGCACAGATCTGTTACGAGATAAACAATGAAAAGTAGAGGCGCCATTCGTCTGGGTCTCTTGGGGGCCTGACCCAGCTTGCGAAGCTCATGCCATATATTCTTCGTGGCGAAGATGAGAAGACTTCCGTAGATACAATCTATTTTTGCATATCTGCTACACGGGTAAGCCTCATTTGCCGATGTAATGGGTTTGCCGAGGGAAGCGGCCGTAGGCGTTCACTCAACGGTTCAAGCCGGATCCCTTAAAATCTATACCCTTCTCATACACCATTCTCCACCGGGAAAGTGATCCAGGTTTGCTCATGCTCGCGGTTCTGCTGGTGCAGATCGTCCACACCAGCAAGGTCACCTGATTTCTCAAGATTGATCCTATTCATGGAGTAGAAAACGCACAAGCGGTAAAATATTCGCCTAGGAAACCAGCTCTGTAGGCCGAGGAGGGAGCTTCTCGGTTCTCGGCTGGATGCTGAGCGCATGTCGAGTTGGAACCATAGCCCTTAATACACATATGGTTGCAGAGGTTGTGCTAGCTATAGCAGCAATTACAAGAACCGGCTGAGGACTTCTTCCAAGATTGCCATGGACAGGAGAGTAAAACATATCGATCTTATCGACATCCTATTCAGCACAACAATCTTGGCACTACCCGCCTCTAACGACGCGCTTGACGCGCTTTTGCAGCGAGACGAACATCGAATGATCAAGAGCTTTGCACCGTTTGCCCGTCCCAATTTGCCCCAAGGGCTATCAACGACAGCATGGCCGAGCCCTCACCGCCCTCCGACCAATCTTCCGACTGCAGTCCCCTGGAGCAGGAAGTCCTAGACGAATATGCGCTCCTCCTTTCCAATCTAAACAAAGTACGTTCGTCAAGGCTTCATGCGTCATGACGAAAACTATCATCTCAATTGCTGATCGGTCGCCTGCAGCTCTCTACCGTCCTCTCATCCCTTGCCGAGCGACCAACTGCCGAAGTTCTCGATGGGCTACGGATGCTGGAAAGGAAGACTAGCTTGGTGTGTACACTGCTGAAGGCGAGCGTGTACAGTATCGTGTTGCAGCAGCAGATCTATGGGGATGAGGGGCAGGGGCAGGACCAATGATGCCGTCGATCACGAAAAATCATAGAATCAGAAAGAAACTCAGGCGTTACGGATCAGGAGCGCAGATACCCATGGGATGCATGAAAGAACAAGACAACGAAGAGCTGCAGTGTTTGTTTGAGCATATTGTGGAGATGGTAGGACCATAATGATATATGGTCGGTATATGCTGTCTATCAACGCTATGCCATGCCATGCCATGATGCCCAATGTACAATATGTACAGATCCTGATGATACAATGCTATACCTGCCCTCCATAATACACCTTCCGTACATCAACGAGCTTCTTGCCCAATCCCCTTGCTATCTCGTCCGGTAGTCTTTGACTCAACAGAGCCTGAAATGTTGCTTTGATAGTGTTCATAGGATTCCGCGACCGGGTGACGCGCGCCGCTAGATCAGAAATACCTGCGCAACGGCACATCTCAAATATATGGGCTTGACACCGTATACCGAAACCTGCGAACTGCGTTAGTGTTGCTTCGTATACTTTGCAACAGGGGACCTACCTGGCGGCCTCGTCATAAGCTCTAGCTCTACAGCCCCAATCTTCACCCTCACATCCCCAAATATCGTTCGGTCTTCGTATCTCGGTATAGGCTGGACATTCCGTACCGCATTGAAATATGCCTGCCTTCTAGCATCTCCAGGCTCCGTAGACTTCCCCTCCCCTATGCCCAGCAAGCCTCTCCCATTACCGGCAACAGTCAAATAATACATGCTCTGTATTTTCCCCATTCTCGTCTGATTGACCACCCTGTGCATAACCAACTGCTTCGTCCTGAATCGCCGTATCTCCTCAAGCGAGAACCCAGTCTGTCGCATCAACCTCTTCATCCTAGGATCGACCTCCGCTTCATCAGTCTTCATCCCAGGTCGTTGTAATGAGTCGAGTCCCTTTGGTATCTCCGGCGCTAACGAGCTCCTCGGGTTGCGCTCTGCCCCTTCTTTCCCCACCGTCAACCTCAAATTATCCCTGAACTTTATGTAGTCCAAACGAGTCGGCTCGTCGGGCAGATCTTTGATAAATTTTGCAAAGTCCTCCGCGATCTCATCTTCGTTCTTGTACCGTAGCTTGGGGTCGTAATTTTCTTTCGGCGCTTTGACGGCTTTGTCGATCACGGGGTGGATCTGGGAGAAGTCATCAATGTATTCGAACGCCCAAGGGTCTTCTCGTAATGTTGCTTGCTGGGCGAGATCTGTGGCATCTACGGCTTCTTCTCCCGCCTCGAGTGCCGCGAATTGGGCCGGCGTGTATGATTCCTTCAACTTTGCTTTATCCTCTTCCGAGTAAGGTTTCAGCCCTCTGAGGACAGCTGCTTGTTGGGGTGTCATGTCTGTATGCTCAGTGGTGATGTCTGCCTGTCTAGCAAATGCTGCGGAACCAGGTCTAGGATTGAGAGCTCTCCACTCTTTCCGTCTCCGATATAAATCTTCTCTCAAACACTGTAATTTCTCCTCTGGAGCTGCTGCATTCTCGCAATTCGCAGCCCTGTGACCTTCTTCGCCGCATTTGAGGCAGAACTGGGGAGGTGCGGTGCTGCGAGAAATCCCACGATCATTGTCCCTGATCCCGTCTTGCACGCCAGTCTCTTGGGATAGACGACGGCTTTGGCCCTCCAACCCTTCTTGTGAATCGTCCGGGCGCTGATAAAGTCGTGACGATGAGTGGAGCTGCCGCGGAAGACATGATCGCGCAGGAGCCGCTGCCCTGGCGAAGACGCACCGCAGAGCATTAGATTTTTTCATTATCGCTCCCATGATTCTAAAGCCTCCACCGCCGCCACCTCTTCGCTGTATCGAGCGATGCCGATAGATCTAGAGAGTAGAAAGTGAGGAAGGGAAAATCGAAGCCAAGGCGTGTCTTTCGCGCTAGGAGAAAGGGCAGCTTTGCCGACTGAATTTCTTAGAGCCTTTTTGGAGTATCCTCGCTCAACCCCGCGACAATGCTATGTGGAGGTCGCCAATATATTCTGCAGTACCAAGGTCGTCGAGCCGACTCGTCCATCGAGTGCCACAGCTCTACGGCTGCAGCGCCATGACGAACAGACAATACCACCAAAGTAAATCTGCAAAGCGCCAAAAGAATGCATCAAAGCCAGCCAACGATGGATCTAACGAGGACGTCCTATTGATCGATGTCAAGTCTTTGCTCTCTAGGCTCAAGCCAGTAAATCTGACCCCGGAATCGCAACCGGGAAACGTTGCTGAACGCACCTCTGCAAAGCCTTATGCTCCCCCAGAGAAATTCTCAGAAATTGAAGTAACAATCTCTGAATTATCTTCTACTGGTGACGGCCTTGGTCTTTCATCTACATCAGATCATGTCTATGTTGTCCCATTCACGTTAGCTGGCGACATTGTCAAAGCAAAAGTTGTCACCCATTTTCCTCAAGCAAATTACACTTTGACAGACTTTATAAAGGTTATCAAGCCTGCACCTCAGCGGAATGACTCCCTTGCAAAATGTCCCTATTTCTCTAAATGCGCCGGTTGCCAGATACAAATGCTACCTTACGAATTGCAATTGCAGCACAAGAAAACTATCGTCGAGAAAGCTTTCCGCAACTTTTCTACATTGACGCCAGAGGTCATCCCAACTGTCGCCGACACAATTGGATCGCCATTACAATATGGCTACCGTACAAAGCTCACGCCTCACTTTGATGGACCACCAGGCAGCATGAGCCGAAGATCTAAGCATGACCCGTCCCAACGAAAAGGCTTCGAAAGCGTTCCTCCTATTGGCTTCAATGAGAAGGGCACCCGGAAGACTATTGACATTGAAGATTGCCCAATTGGTACTGGTGCACTAAGGGAGGGTCTGAAACGCGAAAGAAAGAAGGTCGCGGAGGAGATCGCCAAGTATACGAAGGGCGCGACGATCCTGCTCCGGGAGAACACTTTGAGGAAGCCGACGCCACAAACGGACCGCGATCCTCCAAATGACATTTTAACAGCATCACGTGCTGCAAACGGAACTATAGTGGAGAGTGAGGGACACAGTGTTAATGACGACGATGGAATCGCTTCTACATTTGTGGATGACAAAACCTGCGTCACAGACCAAAGGGCAATCTCTACCGAGTACATCGATAATTATGAATTCAAAAACACGGCCGGCGCGTTCTTCCAGAACAACAACTCAATTCTCCCCATGTTTACGGCATATGTTCGCGACAACATCATCCCTAAAGGAAAAACCGAGAAAGAGGCCAGCGAGCCGATCGAATACCTCATCGATGCCTATTGTGGCTCAGGATTGTTCACAATCACTCTCTCCTCCATCTTTAAATCTTCAATGGGTATCGACATTGCCGGTGCATCTATCGTCTCCGCTAAGGAGAACGCGAGTGCCAATAACGTAGCGAATGCCACTTTTATTACGGCAGATGCGTCTAAGCTTTTTGGACAAGTGAAGTACCCACCTGAAAGGACGGCGGTGATCATTGATCCGCCAAGGAAAGGCTGTGACGACGCATTTCTACAGCAGCTACTCAAATTCGGACCCCGGAGAGTCGTCTATGTTAGCTGCAATGTGCATACCCAAGCTAGGGATGTTGGGGTTCTTGTGGAAGGGGTTGGGAATTGTAGATACGAGATTGAAAGTCTGCAGGGCTTTGACTTCTTTCCTCAGACTGGCCATGTGGAGGGCGTTGCTATCCTTTCTCGATCAAATTAAGGATCGGTCAGGACAAGGGCCGATTTACAATTTCTGAGCGCGCAGAATGTTCACTACATCTAGAAAAGGCTCTCGAAAGAGACGTCTATGAACAAGGACAAGGCACATATTCTGCCGTATGAACGTCATGGATGATGTGAATTTGCCAAAACAAAATCGTTGCCATTCCAAGGTTTCAATTCCCTCATGCTCCCAGGATATTTACATCGCAAGTTTCGCGATCATTCTATATCGAATTTGTATTCTGTTGCATTATTGTTGAAAAGCAATTCCCAGCGTCTTGAGGTCCGAAATCAAACAGATCTACGGCGGAAATTCAAGAAAGATGCTATGTTCAAGAGAGACTTTTGAAAGCAAGAAGCATCATGAGTAGACTGATATACAATCACCCCCACTGGAGAAGAAAATCTCCTGTGAAAGCTGGGCGAAATGTCTTCGTTGGCACCATGTGTTATGTCAAGCCGCAAAGCTGAGCTATTCGGAAGCGATCAAGTTCTGGTATACCCTCTAAGCTAACCAAATTGGGGCATGAGATGTCGTCTGCTAGCGCCCATAGACGTTCATGCAGAAATTCGAAAAACGGGCTCAATTAGGTATAGCGCTCCATCGTCGTGGTGTGATGACCGCGGGTAGCAAGCTTTTAGCGTGTGTTGATATCAGATCCTTATCCTCAATATCGGGTTCTTATCGCAGAGAAGGGGTTAGGGTGTGTCCATTGTTGTCTTGCGTCCTGTCTCTCAATTGGAAGTTTCTAACCATGGCTTCAAGAAGGTTACCTTTACTAACCACTATATCCCCTTGACAACAACAACGTCAGATTCAACTCGTTGTCGCTCGGTTTCATGGACACCAGGCTCAATACCTCGCTTACCATAGGTAACTACGTCACTCCTCCGAAATCTCCGTCTATAAGCCTGGTAGTACTTGTTGGTTTATTGAGCCAGTAGCCGTCCAGCTTCACGGATCATCAATAGCTTTGAATCTCCACCAGAACAGCCACATCACCATGCGCACCAAAACCTCAACATCCACCAACAGAACCACAGCCAAGTAGAAAGCGCTTCAATTCATGCGATACACGACGGTGCACGAGATCAATGCCTCCAACGCTTGCATTCGATGCCCAAGGGCGAAAATCCGCAAAGGGTTAGTCACACGTTACGTTATGTAAATCTATATACAGTGTGCTGCCACAAAATATTCACTTCTCAAATCTCCTGCTGATGTCTTTCGTGGACAAAATTCCGCTCTGCAAACCAGACACGACTCACCATATGTCTAAGAGTGCTGCCGCATCAACTTGATCTATATGGCCAATTTGAGTGGGCTTTCTCGCTACTGACTACCACCACTGGTACTATCATGCGATGGAGGTGTAGTGGCTGCCATAGCCATCATAGGAAGTTGTCCTACCCCCGCGCCCTGCGACGCCATCATATTGCCACCAGGCGTACTTCCCAGCCGATCCAACCAGGTCTGATCGTCCAACATGGAATCGATATCGATCTGCTGCATCTGCGTAGCCTGCTGCTCATACCCCACAGCCGCCGCTCTCCCAGCGAATATTTCTCTCGCAAATTGTGATATCTGCAATTTCGCAGCACCAGCAGTGGGCCAGACCTCGCCAATGGAGTTCAACGCACTAACGGACAGTTGTAGGCGTTCTTTGATGGCCGAGGATCGCTCGGGGTTAGTTTCCATGCTGTAAGCCGGTAAATGCACGACGGCTGCCATTGCGATGGCGCAGACAAAACATGGACTGTGCATTGCTAATGGCGAGCGGAGCGCTGCGGCACCTGAAAGAGAATTGGCTGCTTTGACGGCTTTGGACGTGTGGATCTCATACGGTGATATCGGCGAGCCGATAGCTTCTTGTCGAGTGCAAGGGGTGGGGTAGAAATTCTGTACGAAAACAAGATTCGACCTAGGTCGGTTGAGCATAATTTGCGCACAGTCGATGATGGTGTGGGCGGAGAATAAGACTTCGTCAATTCGGCCATCCAGTGATATTGGACTGCGTTTGTTTTGTGGGAGTGCGAGGACGAAATTTGCTAAGGATGCGTCCAGGCTTCCGACTTGTTCGCTGGTACAGGCCGCGATGTCTGGACCGATGCTGATAACTTTGTCAAGGAGTCGGACTGATTCGATTTTGTATGCGAAGGAGGAGTAGTCGCACTCATGGAAGGCAAATGCTCGTTCTAGGAAGTCCAGGCGCGATCGAAGAGGAGGCATGGCTTTGCACTGTACGTATATGTCTTCTTCGCACGGTAACGGTACGTCGGTCGGTACGTCGTGGAGTCTTAGTGGATGCTGGACGCTGCTGAGACTTGCTAATATGCCGTCGATCATGTACAGATCCCACCAAGTTCGTCGCCAACTCTCCTCGAGGATTGAATTACCGACGGCGTTGCCCAGGCTGAAGTTCTTCGTATTCATGCCGAGCTCCAAGGCCAAGTCGATCGCTTGGTTAATGACGACTAAAGCAGGCTCTTGCTCACACCGAGCAAAGAGTGACATGCCAAAAAGCATTAAGCCTTGTACTTTGAATCCGTCGTTCGAAATGTGATTGGAGGTGATGTTTTTCGCGGCATTACGTAGACTTTGCTGTGGGAACCCTCTTGAGAAGTGACTCGCGACGAAGCTGACCACCGCTTTGAGATGAGGTGGAAGTAGAGTGGGCTTCGCCCGATATAATTGCATTGGAATAATGAAAGGATGAGCGCTGAAGAAGTTGTTATAGAAGATGTCGATGAGGGTTTCGCTTCCCCCGAAGTCAGCACTAGAATCATGTCGTGGTGGTTGGTACGAATTTGCACGCGTACGATTGCCATCTGCAGAGCTAGCGCCTACGGAACTAGGGTCTGGAGAGTTGACGTTCTCAGCTTGTTGGACAAGGGCGAGCCCTCTGTCACGCTCGTCCTTCAAAGGTTGCATGTTGTTGAAATCCGAGATAGGTATAGGTTCGGGAAAGGTCTGGTACAGGCTTTCTGGAAAGTCCACGGTCATAAAAGCACTCTCATCCATATGAAGGTCCATCGGAGGGACACCAGGCATGGACCAATTAGCAAAGCATGCCTCGTTGGGATCTGCCATTGGGTCGACGTAGGATCCCGTCATCGGGGTGTGGCTTTCGAACTCGGTGATCTCATTGACCTCGGGCACTACATGCTGCATTTGGGGTGAGTTTTTAGTTCTCCTTGGCCCTTTGTAGCCTCGTCTCGACTGCTCATAACTGCATTCGGTCCCATTACCTTGACACCTTTTGCAGACTGGCATCTCTCCATTGCATTTGAGATGCCTTCTTCGACATCTTACACAAGCCAGAAGACTGGGAGGCTGATGGCGTGGGCGACTCTGATCAGTGGACTGAGCACTTTCCATATTCTCAGTCGACGAAGTCTTTGTCCTCTTCCTAACTTTGAAAGAGGATTGATGCATTGGATACCTCGAGTGAGTGCTATCAATTTATATGGCGATCCATCGAGATCCATCGGGCACACGCGAGTCTTGTTGTCCTTTGACTCGTCATGAACACCTGTTTGAGATCTGTTGGAGGATTAACGGGGGTGGTGCAAGATTCGTTTGAAGTTTGAATGACTTTGATCGGAGCTTGTGCTCGGGGACCTTTTTAGCGCCTTTGGGGACCGTAGGGCCTAGACTCATGCCCTAAAGCTTTTGGTCCCGGTGCTCTAGAATAGTTCTAAACAAACATTTTTCACCGTCAACCTTTCACCTTATGCGGGAATTCGATGAAGTTTGCAAATAGACATGTGGGAAAGGTCAAGTGTCGAAGGAAAAGAACACACCTCGAGAGGAGAAAGACCACTGATGGCTGCATCGCGGCATGCACCGTCGATGGTGGGAGACTTACAACATACACGGGTATGAACCCCGAGGTTCCCGAGATGGTCCCCGCTGCGGCCTTCTCCTTGAGCACCTGCATGCGGTGTCAGCAGTCTTCAGTAACCTTTCAAGATGTCTTCTTTCAGAAATATTCCTCCTGCTCGCCTGAACACCCAAGGACATCGGATCGCCTCTTTCATTTCAATCAATGACTGCCTTTTTGAAGGAGAACCCCCACATATACCTAACCTGATACTCTTCTTTTCGACAGAACATACCAACATAAGTTATTTCAGACTGCGGTGAACTAACCTAGTACGATATGACTGCTATGAAAGACAGAATCCTTGGACACAAAGCCCGATCAGAGGCTGGCAATGCCGGCTTTGCCTCAAACGCCAACGGCAATGCAGGAGTCAAAGATCTTGAACTCAACCCCGTCGTGAGTATTCACCTTCTCAACGACCTGGTACGCACGTTTGGATGGCAGAATATCAACGTCACGGTCAAGGACCGTGCTACCAAAGGTCCGTTGTCAATCCTCACGAGCGCAAGTGGACTCGTCGAGGCGGGCGAGATGGTTGCAATCATGGGTCCATCAGGGTCAGGGAAAACCACTCTTCTCAATACCCTTGCCCACAGGGTAGCCGCAGCTGGAGCGACTACGCAAGGTGACATTTTAGCGAATGGGCAGTGCATCACATGGGAGAAGTTGAGACATCTATCGGCCTATGTCGAGCAAGAGGACGCTCTGATAGGTAGTTTGACGGTTCACGAGTCGATGGACTTTGCTGCTCGTCTTGCGCTGCCTAGGTATTTTTCTGACCAATAGTGATCATGAATCTACCTGAACTTACAACTCTGTAGCTCCATCACAAAAAAGGAACGTCTTAGGCGAGTTGATGATCTGCTCGGCAGTTTTGGTATACATGCACACGCGAACACCATCGTTGGCACACCACTCAGAAAAGGCCTAAGTGGAGGGCAGAAGAAGAGATTGAGCGTGGCAAGTGCACTGGTGACAGATCCCAAGATACTCTTTTTGGATGAGCCTACCAGTGGGCTGGACTCAGCTTCCAGCTATGAAGTCATGAATTACATTAAAGCCATTGGGAAAAGGAACAATGTAAGTAGAGTTGTCCTTGCCGTCGGTCGCTTTTATGTGCTAACCTACTATTAGTTGATTATTATTGCGTCAATCCACCAGCCGCCAACATCAACATTCAAGTTATTTGACAAGCTATGTTTACTCTCTTCGGGCAAGACGTGCTATTCAGGATCACCAATGGAAGCTCGAAGCTACTTCAGCACTCTTGACTACATCATGCCCATGGAGATCAACCCTGCAGAGTACCTCGTTGAGCTGATCAATACCGACTTCATCCGAGACGGAGACTCGAAAGCCCAAATATCGCACATTCATAACGCCTGGGCCCAGTCAAAGGAGTGCTGTGCAATCGAAACAGCCATCAAATCCAGCAGAACCTCTGGCAGCGACCCACAAAAGGGCGGTGCGAACGTCGCCTATATCGAGGGCAAGAAACAAAACGCCTTTACGATTATCCTGGCCCTCCTCCACCGCTCATGGATCAAATCCTACCGCGATGTAGTCGCCTACGGTATTCGCATAGCCATGTACCTTGGCCTTGCCATCCTCATGGGGACCGTCTTTCTGCGCCTCTCGAGATCCCAAAGAGATATCCAACCCTTCATCAACGCCATCTTCTTCGGCTCAGCATTCATGTCTTTCATGGCTGTTGCCTACGTCCCCGCCTTCCTCGAAGACCGGGCTACCTTCGCCAAGGAGCGGGCAAACGGCCTTTGTGGACCACTCGCCTTTACTATCTCAAACTTCCTTATCGGCTTGCCATACCTCTTCCTCATCGCCGTGCTTTTTTCTGTCATTACGTACTGGCTCAGCAGCTTTGAACCCACCGCGGGCTCCTTCTGGCTCTGGGTACTTTGGCTATTCCTTGATCTTGTGGCTGCGGAATCCCTCGTGGTGCTTGTCAGCTCTATCTTCCCAGTCTTCGTCGTTGCCCTTGCAATAACAGCTTTCGCGAACGGGCTCTGGATGTGCGTTGATGGCTTCCTTGTACCATTGACTACACTCAATGTGTTCTGGAAATATGTGTTCCACTACATCGATTATCAGGCCTACGTTTTTCAAGGCATGTTAGTCAACGAATTCCAAAACAGGACGTACAATTGCGCGGGGAGCGCAGAGAAAGGCTGGCAGTGCATGTACGACAGCGATCTGGCGTCCGTAGGAAAGATCAGAGGGACAGCGATCCTGGAGGCGTTCAATTATCAAACTGGACTGGAGGGCACGTGGATTGGAATCATGATTGGGATCATTGCCGGCTACAGGATCTTAGGGTGGCTGGTCCTAGTCATTAAAAAGACTTGAATGTCTTTTCCAGCAAGGAAGAGCAAAGGTAACGGCCACAAAACGCTTCTTCTATGCATAGAAAACTAACCCATAATCTCGACTGTTATGATCTGGAAATCTCGTCCTTCTGTGACCTCTCCACGCAAGGAAGGAGTAAGAAGTCAGTGACTGGGCTGTCTCCACGCTTCCTTTGCCTGAACAAATGCGTCTGGCTGCTTCTCGCTCAACCGCGTTCGGGTCCACTCGCCCAATTATCCCAGACCCACAGCCCACTCACTTCTCACGCAGCATGTTGCATTTAGCCTCAATACACGTGCCACTAAGCTAATTTCAATTGTTAATGATATCGTAATAGCTGCAATCATCGTTATGTTGGTGAGGAATTTTTCCGATTCCAGGTTCTAAATTCGCTTTTCTCGTTGTGACCAAAATCGCTATGGCCATGCTTCACTGCAGAGCGTATTGCAGTATAAGATATCAGCTTAATAAACGCACCGTTTCGTCTCTGTAGCAGTGGACAAAAGGCCACAATGCAAGGAAGGCGGCCAGCGACAGAAAAGTGGCGAAGTCAAGGGCGAACCTTGGCGATGTGAGAATAACATTGCGTGATGTGAAAGACACCAAGGATGCGGTCCCCACTCGAGATCGCGTTGATTTGATTGATATCGGTAGAAGTTTGCTGAGCGGTTTTGATCATTGGAGATTTCTCTACAAGCTCTGAAAGCCTGTATGGGTGATAGCTCAATGGAAAAGAGACTAAACAGTAAGTTTACTATGGTGGGCTGTCAATGAAATATTAGGAGATGGGTTGACTAAGTTTCACTAGTGGTGAGGCTTTTGCAGAAGTACCGTTCTCGTGGAAACTTGAGATATTTCAACACTTGTTGAACTTGAGTAAAGATACTCTATGACATGATTATAGCATATATTTTAGTCTATGACTCTCTCAGCGAGTTCTCTTCCGTATAGCTCTTATTTGTAGAGCTACAGATGGTTGAAGATAAAAAGATACTTGTCGGAGTGCTAGCGCCTTTGGAGACTCGAAGTTGGATCCATAAAATTTGCAGAGCCGATATAGAAATAGCGGTCATGTCTGAGCTGATCCCTTTGGTACAGACTATAACCGAGGGGATGTGTCAATTCGGAGCCATAATCCAACCTTTTTCGCAGTGTTTGGTGCAACGCTTTGCATCCATACGCACTTGTTTGTAAGCAATTTCTAAGCAACTCCGGCTGCTCTTTTGCAACTGTACTGTTTGCGTCTTTTGTGAACAGAGTTTCCTGATGTTGACATAGACCAGCTTGATCCTACTCTTAGAAGCATGAAACTTTTCAGGAATGTGGGCGCTTCGCAGTGATCTTCGGGCCGGGATCACATCAAAGAAACGCCGTCGAGGAATTCGATTTCAAGAGACCTCATCGATAGATTTGTTGATGATCGAGTGCAAGAGACACAATATTTCTGGGCTCTCTCGAATTTTTGGACCCGAGAGTCGTGCTCGCATGGTCAATACTTCGTCATCGAAACATTTGCAAGTCAATCAATTTGTTCCATACCCTCAAAGGTGAGAGATTGAGCGGTCAATATAGCCAGTCATAATGGCCTATTGGTGCTCTGCTTCGTTCAGCGCCGTCAGCTGCGACAGTGAGCGGCGACAATGAATTCAAATCTTCAGCAAGGCCTGATACTCAGCATCTACTTTCATCTACATTTGACAAGTTGAACATCAACTCGGTTGAATGTCCGCGACCAAGTGAACCCATTGGTGCTCTGCAAAAGAACTCTAAAAGTGCGGCATTGCGATTTTCAGGCAGCGAGGACGTGCAAGGGTACCACACGTAGGACGACATAAACTATCACTGAAAGCCAGCTCCTGCTCGTGATGCTTCTAAATTCGAGTCAGAAGTGCTTCCCAGGACGTCAAGAACGATGAAGTAGGGATCTTGTCTGTAGGAAAATTTGTATGATGAGTACCCTCCAAGATCAATTCATGGGCATACTTCTCGTGGGCTTTTTCATGGCAGACTAAATCTCAACCAGACATTGACAGGATTAATTTTGCCATATGTGAAGACTCCGTTAAAATACTATATATATTTAATTATCTCCTTTCTCTTGTTCGAGCGAAAATCATGTCTGATCAACGGTTAACCCGCCAACGTAGAGGTCGGACTAACCATCCACCGCAAAATTACCGTATCTAATCGTCTTGAGATCCGTCACCTAACCTCCAGTGATGCACTCATATCTCCTGTTCGGTATTTACGATGAGCAAAATCTTCGGGTTTTCGTAGCATGGTTCGCCACCATGTGAGCTTTTGCCATTCCTGAGCTCTGTCCTTTTCTTGCCTGCTCTGCGCTTTTACAGGAGTGATCGTCTTCTTTTTCTGGTTGGGAGATTTGGGTTTGGCTGTGGTCGCTGGTACTGTAAGATTCGAAATGCAACAAGGCTGAAAGTACTTTAGGTTTGTCGTTGGACCCATATCACTAGTCCTATCCGTAGAAGATTGCATAGGCTTCCGACCCGATGAGGCGAACGATCCCCTCCCAGTCCACCTACCTTCCCACATCTACATCGCGCTCCATTCCTTACGCCGAGTGACCATGAGCAATAACCATGTCCTCCCGCAGCTCCAGTCCGAGCGACCATCCCCCAACTATCGACAAGCTCGACTTCGACTCTAACCGCAAACCCCCCTCCCAGAACCATGACTCCCTCAACTCCAACGCCTCTGAACCCTCAGGCCTCCTTCGCGACGATGAATCTTTCTTCAGCAATATAGTAGATGGAGTAATAGAGCGGGATAGACGGAAAATAAGGCGGCAGGTTATAAGATATGGGAGCTTCGTGATTGCTATACTGAATTGTTTATGCGCCGGGTCGATTACTGCATACTCACTGTACGGACCGTTGTTTTTGAAGCATTTGAGATATACGCAATTCCAGGTTAACGCGGTGTCTACGACGGCTGAGTTGGCTATGTATCTTCCTGTGCCGCTGTTTGGATACTTGTGCGACAGATACAATCCACGCCCGCTTTCCTTAGCATCCGGTCTTCTCTTTGGAGTTGGATACCTGCTGGCTGCTTTGACCTATCGTGCGGGACCACCGAAGTCAGAAGGAGGATGGCCGTTTGCTGTCATGATTGTGGCCTTTATTGGGGTGGGCAGCGGCACGGTCAGCATGTACCTCAGCGCCTTGACTACATGCGCGAAGAACTTCGGTAGAGGAAAACACAAGGGGCTGGCATTGGCAATCCCCATTGCGGCGTTTGGGCTGAGTGGGATGTGGCAGAGCCAAGTGGGAAGTCACTTCTTCACTCCACGAGACGAGAATAGGGAGAAAGGGGATACAGATGTATATCAATACTTTCTATTTCTGGCCGGATTGCTGTTCGCCGTGGGCTTAGTTGGAGCAGTTGGGCTGAGGGTGGTTGACGAGGAAGAGCTGGTCGACGATGCCGTGGACCAACTCGAGCGCAGCGGACTTCTCGAAGACAGCCCCTTCTTCCAGCATTCCGTCCTCCACGACGATGACCATAGCCACGGCTACGGCACCCTAACACCTCCCACCCGATCTGCCTCCTCTCGTCGCAATAGCAAGAGTCACGACCCTGCGGATTCTGCAGCCAAGAAGACCTTCCTCCTAAACGCCGAAACACGCATCTTCCTTACCGACCCAACCATGTGGCTCCTAGCCGGCGGATTCTTCCTGACCACCGGCCCCGGCGAAGCCTTCATCAACAACGTCGGCACAATTATCCAAACCCTCTACCCGCCCTCCACCTCTGGTCCCCCAGGCTCTAACTCACCAGCCACACACGTTTCAATAATCGCCCTCACCTCAACCATAGCCCGCCTCCTCACCGGCACACTCTCCGACCTTCTTGCCCCCACCACCGAAAAGGGCAAAGAGCGCAACTGCACTATATCAAGACTAGTCTTCCTACTCTTCTCCACCCTCCTCTTCTCGCTCGGCCAAATCCTCCTCGCCTCAGGCCACATCCAAACCCACCCCTCCCTCTTCCCCTTCGTCTCCGGCCTCGTTGGCCTTGGCTACGGCGCCATATTCTCACTCTCCCCAATCATCGTGAGCGTAGTCTGGGGCGTGGAAAACTTCGGTACGAACTGGGGAATTGTGGCCGTCGTGCCGGCTGCTGGGGCGGCGATCTGGGGGGCGATTTATAGCGCTGTATATCAGGCTGGGGTGGAGACGGGAGGGTTAAGGAGTGATGGCGAGGACGAGCAGATGTGTTATGGAGCGAAGTGCTATCAGGGGACGTTTTGGGCTATGGCGGTTTGTTCGTGGGTGGCGTTGGGGTTGTGGGGGTGGGCTTGGAGGTGGTGGGTTAGGAGGGGGATTGCTGTTTGAGTGTGCTTGGGATGGGAGATTGCATTGGTGTATGGGATATACGGGAGCATTAGCGTTGGCAGTAGCATCGGCATCGGCATAGAGGACTGGGTTGCTAGGGACGCTGGAACGAGATACGAGGTTAGGCATAGCATTATCAGAGTCAACTCAGAGGCAATCGCCTTCACTTACATAGATGTACTAGTCCAATTTGAGGTCTTATTCAATAGTGAGCGTTCAGGAAGTAGTCTGCTGCTCCAATTTGCTGAATACTTAGCTCTTCTCGAATCCAAAGCTGAAGAGTTGGACAAATCTTGATTAGAGGCCCAAAGGTAATTGCAATCTTGGTGTTTCAACAAATTCAGATCAATATGAAAACGATCGCAGTCTGAGCAGCTTTTGCCACAAAACTACGCAAGAGTCCAAGGTGTTTCACAATCTGATTCGCATTCAAGGGTATCTCTCGCAGCGCTAGATTACAGGATACAGTAGCCGCCATCCAACTCCAACGAACGCTCATCACGTCCTAGACAGGTATGTAGTATGAAAGTCATGGTATAAATAGTCGAGACAACGTGTCCATCATCCGCTTCCCCTACCCACAGATAGAATCCCTCTCGGTCCCGTCTCCCGCTTCCTACTAGAGCTTCCCTCCTTCCTTGCTTCGGTTTCTACATCCCAATCGCCAAGGAAGCTTCCTGCATCCTCAATAGCTGCGTTGAGGTCGGCACTATCAAGCGTGGGATCATTGTTTCTACCAGTAGTGCTGAAAGCAGTGCCAAACGGGTCGAGTTGGAGACTAATGTCGAAGTCCTCTTGCGGTTGTTGTCCGTCTTGGTAGATGCTTGTTTCCGTCAATGTGCCATTGGGCAAGATTGAGAACGACGTCAAGGACGAAGGCGGCTTTGAGGTAGTACCAGGATGAGAAAGTGGTAATGGTGGCGAAGGTTTGGGAGGCGATGGAGACGGTGAGGTAGACATGGAAATGTAACCTTTGTTGAAGGGCCCTATTGTAGGCGAGCCAGGAGACAGTGCTGGCGCAGGAGTTGGCGACTTCTCTTTGGTCGGAGAAGGGACGAAGCTAGTGCGTTGAGTCACGCGTGGAGGCTTTTTCTTGACTGTGGTAATGGCGAAAGGTGACATTGCGTCGACCATAGCTTGCGTGCTCATTGGCTCCTCGTCGTCGCTATCTTCCGACTTGACAATTTTGTGGCCTCGACTACCAGGTCTGCGAGCACTGTTGTGCACTGGCGTGATATCTACTCTGCTAAAACTGGGAGTGATGGGACTTGTCACTCCGAGTTTAGTAACGTCAGGTGATTCGGAGTGATTCAAAAGAACCTCCTCCTTGAAACGTTGTTGAGCCTTCAGGGCAGCAGCTTGTGTCGATAAGTCGAAGTATGAGTCTTCTCCATCGAGACTTGGAAACCTCGGTGATTGCTTGTCCGTTTCCAATAGGTTTGTCGACGGCCCAGAGGTTACTCGAGCGAGCTGAATAGGTGCATCTGGCATAATCTGAGCTTCTGGGAGAATAACAGAACTTCGAGTACTTTTGCCAATCTTGGACGACCGCTGTGAAAGTTTGCCAGAAGTCTCAACCGGAGGTGCTGACTCTCTGCGAGCTTCTGGCTCTTTCACCTTGCTCCTTGTAAGAGAAGCTGTTGGATTGACTGCTGATGAGCTTGAGCTAGGCCTTGATGATCCCCGAGATCCAGCAATCATGGGTATACCAGATGAAGTAAATGTAAGCCTTCTCATTGCCTGTGTATTCTTTTTTACGCTAGTAGTCTCGTGGCCTCCAATAATAGGAGGACTTGACGAATAGGACGATGCGTCGGAGTCAGCTTTTGCTTGAGCAGCCTCGAGAGCTGCTGCAAACTCACTACTCCCAGATGAGGACGAAGATTCGGATCTCGCTCTGGGCTGAAACACCTCTGGCGCTTCCACAAATGGAGCTTCTTGCTGAGGAGAAGAAGTCGAAGCGCGCCTTCGGGCATACTGATACTTGAATTCAGGCTGATTCGTTGAAGGAGGGAGTGTATGAGGTGACGGCCGTGGTGCTTTTGGAGTCGCCTCAAGACCTGCGCTACTAGCAGCATCTTCATCCATTAGGGCTTCGGATACATAGGGTGCCAATCGGCTGGGAGTCATGCCCGTCTGATATGCTCGAGACGCAGCATCTTGTGACAGCTTTCTGGCTTGTAGATATCCATCTTCTTCTTCTGCTCGTCTCACAGCTCCATGTGAGAGTCGTTTGACTTCTTCGTGGCCTCGGCGAGTAGTGTCGTCCAGTGTAGCAAGGGCTCTTTCTGCGACGAAAGCCCCTGAAACTTTGAGAGCTGGTAGTCTACTATGATCTGCTCTTCTTTTAGTCGATGTTACAGCCTCCCACGGTGGTTTGTCGACCCTCTTTGCTGGAACCTGATTGACAGGTGTGAATCCAGTTGCCGGGCTATCATATATTTGGGCGTTAGCCTTCGCGAACCGATCTCTTTCATCTTGTGATGGCGTTGTAGTAGCCGGAATGGCACGGCTTTCCACAGCAGGTGCGGGCGTAGGAGATTTTACTTGGTCCCTGAAGTCGGTCTGTAGGTGAGACCTGTCGGTCTTGAGCCAGTGGTGTTCGTTTCCGCCGTGTAAATCGAGGCGGCTGTTCGGTAGCTTTTGAGCATCATGACTGTTTCCTAATTCATCCAGCTGTGTGTGCTTTCTTCGTTTGGCCGTAGGCTCTTCTCGTCCAAACACTCTCGTGAACAACTCCGTCTCTGGGATCAGACCATTTGAGGGCAGGGCAGATTCGACACTGGCCGTAGGCCTTCGCTTTGCTGTACTAAGATTTTCTCCAGCGGCCGAGGTCCTCGGTGCTGTTGCGGCTGGAGCCCGAGGGAACCGTCTGATGTCGTCTACTTCATACTTTCGTTTCTTGGATACCCACGGGTTGACCCACCCTTTATTAAATGGGCCTTTCAGATGAGCAGTCTGAATGAACAGCGGTCTTCCATCCAAGTATTGCCTGCCCAAAATCTCTCTTCGAAGCTTTTTCTTTTCTCTACTATCCTCATCTGCGGACTCTTCTTCCTCTGATCCTGGGCACAGGATGTCCTCGGGTGAAGTCTTGATCGACTCCAAATGTAGTGGCGAGGCTGGCCTTTTAACGAATATCAAAACCATAGTGCTATTGGGCTATGGTTTGAACGGAGGCGGTTTTCGCTGAGCAACGAGTGAGCTCGGCTGCGTAAGTCAGCTCTAAGTGAACTTCAGACCGGTGATATAAGGACAATACCACAAAATTTGTGATCCTGACCATGATCCTTATCGAGGATGAGTCAACAACTGTCTTGCGTGGACGAAGATGCGTGCCTGTTGCCGTCACGACCGGCGGTCGCGTGGAAAACCTTAGCGTCATGCAAGCACTCTAGAAGTCAGCCCTATAAGCCTTGGCATTAGGCTGTGCACGAGGGCATCTACGCTCTACCACTCTATACTTTTCCAACTTGTGAGTGCGTTTTGAGGGTCAAAGGGCGATAAGATCCCATATTCGTAGAGAAAAGCCAATAGAGAACATAGGAAATACGTGGCAGTTGAGGGACTGCACGTTCGCTGGATCAATCGTCCATACCAACAACCAGATTCAGCAAGGTGCGGCGCTTAGCGCCCACACCCAAGATGGGTACTCTACAACGGTGACCAGTGTAAAACGATTTGCTCGGCTTTCGAACTAATCACGCCGTGACGACCATACATGGCAATGCTTAAGTGGACCCATCTGCACCTACGACAGCCTGAAATCTCTGTGGTGCCTGCTTTAGCGACGTAGCCTTGTCTACGCGCCCCCTGTCACTGTTCAGCCCCCTACCAGATTCGTCTGTTCTAGCAATATCTTTTCATCATTAATTCACTCGAGATGCCTTGTTTTGTTCTCCTCCACCTCCTTTTTGCCATCACTTTCGATCACGTGCTCTTAGTCCCTCCTCAAGGCCAGCTCTTGCTTTTCCAAGACACATTGTGCACTCAGCCTCTAGCTATTGACTCCTCTAAGTTCCTCGCCCTAATTATATGTCTCCCTACACCAGGCGTCTCCGGCATCGTGGTGCAAAGTTAGCCCTCATGCACACTTAGTAACGCGACCCTGACCGCATTTGAGGATGCGGCGTGTGTGAGTTTGTCGGTGCGGACTTAAGTCTCTCCTTGTTCCCTGTTATGATAGTGTGACTCTAACCCAGTCTTTGATAGGAGCGATATTAGTATGGCTTTGCCACAAGTATCGTCGCCGGAGGCATCGAAATAGGTGGCGGAGAGAGATCGCGTTGGTGCAGGTTCTTCCGCCTCGGTATTCACTAATGGCGCCAGGGTGATCTTGATCTGATTAGGGTATTTGGATAATCGGGATGTGTTCTCAATTGTGGACCAAGATGTAGGAGATGCATGCGATATAGAAGCGCTGAGTAATGACATAATGAAGGACTACTAAGAACTTGATGCATCATTCGATCTACAAGAATCCGGTGGGGTACAGTACCTCTAAATTTTATCGGATGCTATTCCATATGCTTCCTCAAGATGCTACTTCGCTCTTCAACCCAGCTAACCACGACACCAGTGGAATATGGCTACGACCAGGACTTGCCCCCGATGCGTGCCATAAGAGTACTTTGCTGGAGGTCACCTTCCGGCTCAACAAAGGAGCCCGAAAATTCGACCATGAACGAACTCGCGCTCAACCTCGAGTGAATACCAAATATTGATCAGGTCAGATTCGAAAATTTTTACCCTCCTAGACGGCAGTTCGAGAATCTTGTAGCATCCGTTGTGCTCGCCCAGCCGCTCCGTCGTCGCCTCCTTTTCATAAAGCGGTCAGAATTGATCGAGGATGATGCCATGAGTGCGTAGTTGCGAGAGCTCTGTGTTGTGTCCTTATAGACGAGCCGAGCCTTGCTGCTAGATGTCAGGTTTGAACATAAAAGTATAACAGCAGCACTTCCAGAGAAAAAAAGCCTTGAAAATAAGCCAAAATGCAGCTTAGGTAGTAGCAATGACGTACCCAATGGCAGCTTTTGTCTTCATTCTATAGCATAGTCAGTCCCTACCATCATACTCTTTGGAGGTTGGGAGACTTATAAAGACCGTAAGCGCCGCTGTCTTCACTCCTGTCACTCCCGAAGAGGCTCCAGCAAGTGAGAACAGCAGCACTCCACCACCACTTCCCCACCCAGAGACCCCGTCACCACCACCCATTCTTACGTTCCCCATCACACATTCATCGCCTCAGTCCAACCCAACCTCCATCCAGCGTCTGCCCAGCATCATCAAGCAAGCCGTCATCATTGCCCCAAACGGCACTCAGACCCGCCGCTCAAACTCGACATATTGCCACCCTAAGACTATCTACACACCCACTCCCCACCAGGGACCCAATCAAGCATCGCAAAAGGCAGATGCCAGAGACAGCCAAGCCTAAGCTTTGATCCTCACACTAGAGAGGTCCCGCTCTGAGATCTGTGGTCCTAATGTTCAGCATAGGCAGATCTCACAAGCAGAAGAATAGGCACGCTTCAAGTCTCAGAGAGTCGCCATGCCGAGTCCAAGTGGTGATGGGTCTGGTGCGCGTTTATGACTCGACAAGCTTGTTGAACGGTGACTGCGGTGAAAATCTCTGGAATGTGCTAGAGGGAGGAGAAGCCGGACGTCCACGATTTTGGCGAGACAGTTCCGGCGAGAGTGCTGGCTTAGACAGAAGGCCTCCCATCACCATTAGAGATCTGCTCCGAAGACTCAGCCGCCCCCAAAGACGAACGATCTTACCATGTCAAATCAAAACCGTCATCCCTCCACCCAGGCCCCTCGCCGACCAAACCCATCCCTCCATACACCCCACCACCTAAGCATGCTACCCCAGTCTCTCTCCAAATCTCTCTTTTGTATCGCAGTACCCTCAGAGACTAGTCTTTGATTTCCGCTCCTACCGCATAAAGCAAGCAGGAGGGCATTAAAGAAGCGAACAAAGTACATCTCCAAAATTCGCTTCCTTCTTCCATAGGAAGGTATACCCACTCTTGCGAGCGAGTTGGTATCGGCGCTCATCGATCGAATTCGTGGGCTGAACGCACGAGGAGACGATTGACGCGACTGGTTGAGATTAGCTTAGAGCTTCTGCACCGATGGCTGGCGCCGTGGCGTAGGTTTCGTGAGCCAGGCTGCGGGGGAGGTGGATTGGACGATGGTTTCCATTGCCTTCGAGGGGCGCTGGGATTAGGAGATGTGTACGGGACATCTTTGTGGTGGGCAGGAGTCGTAAGAGCGGGACGTCGCGCCGTGAGCTTAGCAAACCAGGCACTAAGGATAGTGCAAGTCCTGAAAGCGGCTGCAAAAGGCATGACATTTCTTTTGTAAGCAGAAGACTTCGCTGCGCGATCCTTCCACGTTATAGGCCGAGACCTTGAGAACATATGGAGGAGAGCACGTCCGGCGAGTGAGTCTTTGCTGTTGAGCAGAAGCTCGAAATGTATGCGGAATGCAACCTTGTGTAGGCATTCACTACCGTAGTAGCAGGACATACTCTAAATCTCCCACAATAGCCCACAAAGATCCCAAAGACAATCCGCAAAAGCGGTGCCTGACACATCCCAACCACCGTCTTCCGCCCTCTTCCCACACCCACATCAACAAAACATCCCATGTATGACCAGAGCATGATGTCCAGCGAGAAATACACAAACGCGTCTCCATACAGAGATCTTCCCAATTTCGGCGCTTCAGTAGATCCCCTCACTGCTCTCACGAGCTCTGGACGTCTAAGTTCGCTTTCACTCCCATCTACCACTCTCACTCCACCCGAAAGCAGAGATATCGAAAGGCATCAGATCGCTAATCACGAACCCGACAGCTGTATTCGCGAGACTGAAACCGACGAAAACTTAGGGTTAAGTTCCGAGCCACATCCTCCCCAACACTACCCTTTACACTCCAAAGAGCGTAGCGCAGCGCCAACAGTCACCGGCCGCGGTAATGCTCATGTGAGACCGTGCTGTGAGGTTCGAGGATTGGTGGGCTGTGAAATCGGCGGCGCAGGTGCATGTGGGGGGCGTTTTGGACACATTCCAGCGAGCTGGAAGATGAAGTTCGGGAAACTGTGGGGAGGGTGCGCTGCGTGGTGTGTATTATCGGTGAGGGATTTGGAGGTGGAGACTTGAGTTGGGGTGGTAGCTGGCAGCGATGAGAATGCGCGGAGGGGGATTGATGGCGAGGGTAGTCTCGGTATAAGTAGGTTGCTGATAAGAGAAAGGTACTTTATTGAACGTTGGTGACGCCAGTTTGTCCTTCTCGAAGAACGAGAAGGAGGTTGGTGGATGTGACGCGCCAAGGGGTTCTCCTAGCGTGTTTTTGGGTTTCGCCTGGTCACGTGATGGCGGGCTTAGCCCGTTTCGTCAGCATTGGCAGCATTGTACGGAGTATATACTTCTCTATTGAGCACCCCTGACAGCGATCACCCTCGGCACGATCCACGATTCATTCATCTCCTCTCTTTAACCGTAAAGACATCCAAACATTTCATTATGGGCAAGGACAAGCTCCTCAAAACATGGAAAAGCAGTAATATTCTATCCGCTACTAACCAAGGCTCGCACGATGCCGCAACCTGAGGTCTGCCTGGGCCTCACACAAGACTTGTGTACGCGTCTTGACGCGTCAAAGGCACTCACAGAAATATCGCAAACCTATCATCGCTGTTCAGGAGTCTGGGGGCCTGGGGAACTGTCAGGTAAAGTATATGCTCAATGAAGACAAAAGCCTACTATACTAATACGTCGTGCAACAGTGGCCCAGTGGTGGTGTGAGCATTCTTCTTCCCGACCTCGATCGTGTGAGGCCTTGATGAGTACTGATCGTCTGGCTTAGTATGTGACGAACGATGGCTGTCGGCACAACTTCTGGGTAAGCAGAACGAAGCCTCTTGAATATGTTGGTTGCTGAAGCCTGTGCCGAACCTGCTCTTTAATCTAGCGTAGGTAGGTCTACCACATTGAGGTGCATTAGGAGGCACATTATTCAGGCTATAGGAGGCGTTGCTGCTGCAATCCTCGGAGCAGCCGGTAACAATCCTTCAAACTTATTCTAAAGACAAGAAAAACCGAAGGTTGATATATTTCAGTGTTCGGCGCAGGCTCATTCCCCTTCATATTCGGAGTGTCCATCTGCTTCGCTGGCGGAATGATGGCTTGTTATCGTCTTTGTCTTGCACAAACTTTCCTTGCACTGGAGAAATATCCGCATCTCCAGCTATTGCATCTGGATCTCAATTACTCTACTTACCGGTGGAACATTGGACGTGTGGGAGCACTTTTGGATGGGAGGCAGAGAGGATGGGTGAGTGAGAGTATGCTGATCAGTGCTTGGCAGACTGCTGGCCTGGCGCTCGATGTGAGTTTTTTAGCTCGAAGGCTGCATGGACGCTTGTCTCGTATGATTGCAGGAGGTTCACACTCAAAAAAACACTGCACTTATGGCAATAATCGTGGAGGAAGCCGCACACCCTATTACGGATGATGGTAAGGAGTTGGGATAAGACTATTGGACTACTGAGTATTGGAATCAAGCCTCCGATCAGGCTATGTACCTTCTGTTCAACCATTTGCATAGCGCGATTCTGCAAACAAGCATGCTCAGGAACATCATTGGACTCGCATAGCTATGGTCCAAACATTCGCTGTGGCGGACTGGCAGCCTCGGTGCAAAAGGGCGACTAAGCCACAAAAGTCTTATGCCATACTAATAGGGCGATATTTACGCTTATCCACCTATGATGATTGTTATATAACAGCCCACCCAATCAATGCACTTTTGCGCAAGCAACTGATCAAATGCTAAGCCCGTCGATTGAAGGTTCTGTCTCTTCGAGAATGCTCGAAGGCATGTGTTTTGCCGCGATGCACAAATGGTGGTAAAGCTAGATACGTATAGATGGAATTAATGCGAGTCTTATTGCTTATGCTCCTTGCATCAATTGCATTGCACGGGCCCCTTAGGTGTTCTGTTGATACATTGGCAATTTTGAGAATTACGTGATGTAGAGCTACTTACTTCAAGAATTGAGTCGCATTCTAATATTGATGGGCATAGGGTGTCATTAATCTACTTTGTTTCCTATCTATTGTATGGACTGACAGGTCAATCCCTGAGTCTAGCGTTCCTGCGAGGCGAAGCCACGCTTGCACCCCTTCACGCCTTTTAGATCTCGTTCCAGCGTCACGAGAGAAATTGGCTCATGACATCTCTCCTAATCCCCATGTGCAGTATGTTCTCTCTGACCCTCTTCAATCGAAACCTTGCACAGTGCAGGCTTTGTGTCAAGTCCTCCCGACTATAGTATCAAGGACTCGATCAATTACTGGATCTTGATGTGTCATGGGTGGTAGATCGCACCGTCGCTTGATGTGTAAAGAATGGTAGAGAAATCATTCGGTGCATCGGTCGCTTGGCGAGTAGGCATGGCGCCGGGAAGATGTGGTGGTAAACATGGTTGAGTGGGGGTCAGGACAATTGGTGAATTATTTGAGACAGATACTGATGGAGAGAGAGGCGCTGTGCGCACGGCCACTGGAAAACTATCTACAATATCAGCATACTGCCACTAGCTCAGCTTTTGACTGGTACTTACACATTTGGATATGGATTACTAGTGTTGGGGGTGCTTGGTACCGGTATTGGATGCGCAAAGACTGGGGATGCAGGCACTGTGGGCACAACCACTGGAAATCTATCTCAAAAATCAGCACATATTAAGGCAGCACTCAAGCGCCACGTACACCTTTTCGAACCCCCCAGGTGTGATGACACCGATAGATTGTCGTGGGATGAATTGAAGCACAAGATACTCATCCATCCACCCCTCTCTATGCTCATATATCTTAGGCGGAAGCTGCAACGCTACGACCAAATCACTGACCCGATACACCCATGGCTTTTGAAGTGGACTTTGTCTGGCAAGATTGATCACCAGGACCGAATGTTGTGTATCGAACCGGTATAGAGCCTGTGGATTCGATACGTTAATGTGTCGTGGATTCCTAGTCACCGAGATGTAGGGGCTGAAGAGCCACGGCTCGTGTAGTGGGAGTGACAGATGTTTGACGATGGATTTTCTGAAGAAGTCCTGGTCCAAGGGTAAACCCAGGATGGTTGGCGTGGTCCTTAGACCGGCGTCGTCGTCCCAGAGGTTCCAAGGGTTTGGTCTGTTGTATCGCTCGTAGAACAGAATGGGCAGGTCTTTGGGGTTGGTGCGGAAGACATTCACGAAATTGGCAATGTCCATGATTTCTGTATTTATCATCGTAGGTAGAGGTAAAGGTGGATCAGATTTCCCAACTACGTCAAGCCCATTCTTGTTTCTAGAGCTGTTGTTTGAGACGTTGCGTCGATTGGCAAAGTATTCGTTTGATACGCTGTTGGGCTGTCGCGAGGACGAGGCTTGCGAGCCCATGTCATATATTGTCGCGTCAGTAGGTCTCATAGCTAAGGATCCAGGGTATGGAGAGGAGATGGAGCGATGAAAGGTGCAGCTTCAATGTCAGGTCTTATACAGAGTCAGCGTTGAGATGTTCCGACAGGGTTGGGAACGGGTAGAACAGAATCACAAAACTGGCAGCTCGGATGTGAAAGGAGCAGGGGTAGGTCAAGTTATTGCGAACTTTCCGTAACAGCGCTGTGTTTTAGCAATAGTAAGTAGGATGGTCACTGTGAATGTGAGGAGGGAAAGGGATTTGGAATGATGGCAGCATCAGGTTGTTATCTTCGACAGTCGTCAGATTACGTACTCAGAGGTATCGTGGAGCGTTGAGTGACTAAGTATAACCAGTACCGTGGTACACGAACTTCCGACTGGGAAGCCTGAGCGAATAGAATATGGCGGAAAGGGGTATCCCTGTACGCAGAGCCTTGTACGCGGAGTCCTCGATATCATGAGACGTCGACGATCTTCGACATTTACGGACTCTGAAGCAGATGACAATGAATCTATAGCCATTCCACAAGGACAGAGGTCACCGACAGTCTTATGGAGATCATAGAGTAATCATTCAGCATGCAAAACCAAATCCAAGGAATAGCAGTGCACCAAAGAACACATTTCAACCATGCTCAATACGAAGTCCTTGCGTTGTACAAGAAATACCGCGGAGGCAATCTCATGGCTCGTATGCAGGCGCAACAGTCCCAAATTTAATTATAATTGTGACCACACTGGTCCCTGGTTGTCACACCTTTCTCGTTGGATGTGAAGTAAATCAAGGATGTTGTGGAAGTTTCTTGATATTGACATCATCATTTCCCTTGATAAGTGTGTTATTGCCCAAGGGCTTCATGAGATCGGGCGAAACCCATCACCTATGGAACTTTGCGTCGCGATAGCCGCCATGCTTGACTAATCGCCAATAACGAGGCGTATGGTGAGTTAAGGTCATGCGTCAAAGTAGGTAACACAAACCGCACAACGAGAACCAAAATGTAAAACTCAGTCAGGGCCGGCTGGCGCACTCCACGGGTTAGGAGCAGAATTCAACATAATTTTCGTTATTCTGCAGGTGCCGTCATGACTCCCCTACTAAAGAACTCACTAACAGTGCCAAATCTATCCCGACTTCGCTGCAACGCGTCTTGGAACATATCGTGCCTATCTGCAGAATCTTCCTGGGCTTTTCGAAAGGCACGTATGTTGTTGTCTGCTCCAGAGCATTTCGGACACTCTGCCTCCTGCCCGTTCGTCTCATTGAGGCAACTTTGGTGAAAAGAGTGCTTGCACATAAAGTGAACAGTCGGTAGGTCGAGACTCCTCCCGCATGCCCCACATCGGCGGGTCTGGAAGACGGCAGGCTTGCTGCCTAAGTCATCCATCTCCTTCCGTTTGGCTTCGGTTTCGGTCCGATAGCTTTCGATGAGGCGGCGGTTCTAGGATGGAGGTCAAGGTTTGGGACGACGCAAGACTAGGGACACCGGGCTTACATTTGAAATCTCCTTTCTTTCCCTCTCTATAGTCTCACTGAGGTACTTCTTGACCATACCCATCGTTGCCACAGCATTAGTGCTCAACGTTTGTATGACTTGCAATGGCGCCATCAAGCGATCTTCGTCGATCTTTTTCAGAACTACGTCTAGTTCATCGCCTGCTTCCTCTAGAACCTTGGGGCTCGAAGTGAAGTATGCAAGAGCGGCGGGATACAGCTGCGGCTCTTCGGATCCGTACTTTCGCAGTGCTTTGATAGCCCCGGAAGTGTCATTGGCGGAAGTGTAGGATCGGAATATGTCGAAGCGAAGACCCTGCTGCTCTCTTACTAGAATGGTGCCGTCCCGAAAGTTCGAAAGATGTGAAAGCAGCAATACATTTGATGTATCAATTGGAATCTGGTGATATATCAGCGTCAATCTAAGAGTCATATCTTATCCAGACTAACGTCGTTTCCGTCAATCAGTCGCTTGGCTTTGCCCTCCCACAATTCCTTCTCTTCGCCCTTCTTGGCGTTGGCCATTTCTAGATACATTTCGAACAGAGTGGTATAAAGATCAGTCTTATCACCTTTGTCAATCTTGTCCTGCTTCAGACATGCTTCTAAAAATGTGATAAAGTTCTGAGGATGGTCCACGAATGACGAAAAAGCTGTTCGCGGCTTCGGTATATCATATTCGGATGGTGGTTGCGCGGCATCAGCCCCCGCAGCGTCAGCCTCTTGCAGCGCAAATCCATGACCTCCCGTGGTTGCGGGGGATGCATTGACGCTCGTTTGCCGATATGGAAGAGGAATGAAAGATGTCAAATTGGACATGGCGTTGGCTGCGCCAGCTTGAGGCACTCGAACATTGGGAACTGGCACATCCCTCTTAGGTCGATATTGTCCTATATAGTAGTCGATAAAAACCCGAGTAGCGTCGTCTGGGCAGTGTTCCAAAAGCACTCGCGCATACTTCATCAGATTGGGGTACGCCATATCAGGCTGTAGGCGCCAGATATAGTCAAGAGCTTCATCATACTTCTTTGAGTCTTCGATCAAAATGTCGATTACTAGCTCATGTTCGTCGTTCTTCTTTGCAAGAAAGACCGCTTGATCGTAGTAGCCACCTTGTCGGCACATACTAATTGCTGTCTCCAAATCGAAGTTACTCCCGGACTTGATGAATGTCTCAAGCTTCTCGGTATCTTTCAACTTCGCATAGCAGTTAAGTAGAAGAGTCGTATGATCCACTGTAGCTTTGTCATGATCATGAAGCTCTTCGAGATACTCAATGAGATTGTTGATCCGTTGTGAGTCGAGAAACTAGACTTGTATAAGCAAAAACGTGGTCATCTTAAAGTGGGAATGTTTACCTTGCGTATCACTTGTGAGGGCTCTGTGTTGTCTATAGCTTTGAGATACTGCTGCATAGCAGTGTCGTAGTCGCCTTTCTTGTGCAAGTAGTCACCATATTTACGTAAGATCACATTGCGCTGTGTCGTGTCGACGCCAGCTTTCTGGGCGAAGTTTATTGCCAAAACATAAAGGTCACGCTGATAGAGGATTTCAAGCTTTTGCTGCAGAGACTTCTCGCGATATCTGAACAGCTGTTGCAGTCAGCATACTGTTCAGTACGTTATTTGGGCATAGACCAACTTTTCCGTCCAAGGTCAAAAGGAAGAAATCACCCCATTCAATGAACAGCGCTTTCACTTCGAACATGAGGGTCTCCGTATGTGCTATGAACTTCAGATCTGTGTCAAGTAGAGCAAATGTTGATGAATTGAATAGACTGTCTGTTCGACTACCACCGAATCTCCGAAGAAGTCCATTTGTCTTTGTCGGTGTAGCTGCTTTTTGGGGGGAGACAAGAGCGACGTAGTCACCAAATATGCTGACAAGCTGCTTTGGCCCTTCGTACGCAAACGACGGCCCTCGTCCATTAACACCGTAGTAATGTATTGCATCGTCCCTGACAACCACGATATCTCCATTGGCTTCATCAAAGGTCATGCAGCCAACGCCACACCCTGTGTCTTCCAGTACTTTTGCCGGCTGTCCTTGCCCTTTCCCCGTTATCGTTAGGGTGAGAATCCGCCCCGTAGTTGCGAGGTATAGTGTGGTATTCGGACCTTCGCGAAACTCAACACCCGTAATGGGCTCCTCGGACTCGTACACAATTCTTTGCTTCGCGCCTCTATCATGTATCAGGTCTCCTCTTATGACTGTGACTGCCCCATTCGCAAACCCTACTGCCAGCTGAGACAAGTTCGCCAGCGTTGCAAAGGCTGAGATCTATATTTGTCAGCCCACATATGCGTGTAATTTTCCGTGTCCATTGCTCACTGGAAATTGCTTCCTGCCATTATGTATGCCTAAAGTTGACAGGCACTTGTGTGCGCCTGTCTTCTTATCCGTCTGATCCAACGCCCAGACCTTCAGCTCCGGCTCCTTTGAAAGGTCCTCAGATAAAGTCACAAGCAGCGCTGTTCCTTTGATTTGCTTAATATGGGTGATGTTCCCGGTATCGTGCGCCTTGAAGTTCCGAACGACCTTGAGGGCTTGCGAGAGGATGCGGACATGGCCGTCATTGCTGCCGATGAAGAGGTTGTCGGATCCAGAACATACACAGCTTAGGTGGTTGCTCTTGGAGAGTCAGCACAGAGCTTGCCATGAACCTTGGAGTCTTGGCTAACATCGAATACTGTGAAGCTTTCCCGGTCGTCTGGGGGCTTCACCTCCGAGACGTCGAAGAAATTAAACACTTTCCACTACGCACAGATGTAAGCATGCTGAGTTGCCAGATTTGGAGGAAGCTTTCATTTACCGATGTCAAAGCCATAGAAAATTGTCATAAATTACAGTACATCTTTGACATATACCTTAAGCTAGAGGAAGTGAAGCATGCGCCGATATCTAGGGCTTCAGCCCTTCGCGACATCACGTGGCTTCGCGTGTGCGCTTATCGGCCTGAATTTTCTGGCGTAAGTATCTCCCGACGGCAGCGACGTCGTCTTCATATTGTCACATCACTTGCTGCACTTTTTGGTGAACACCCCCTTGAATTTGCTGTTGCTTGCTTGCTTACTTACTTCATTTCGCTCAACTTTAATTTGTTTAAGCCATTCGAAGGGGAGGCTCTATAATAGGGCTTAGTCCACGTGCTTTGGTTGGACGAGGGAGCAACGCCCGCAAGTCCACCAAACAACGACCGAGGCGCTTTCTGGAAGAAGACTTGTGTCAACTCAGCGCTTTCTGACAATAACGTCGTCTATGCCGAAGTCTGCACTTTGGCCCTGCGACTATGGCTCCCGGAGAAGTAATCGATCTCCGTAGCAGTGACGACGACGCGCCATTGGAGCCTCCTGACAGAAGCGACGGCGCCGCTACAATCAATGCCCAGAGCAAATCCGATTTTCTATACCTCAGCGATGATTTTGACAGTATTGTTCGTTTCGACAACGGAATTGTTGGGGCACGGCCAGCGAAGAGGAGAAGATTGAGTCCGTCCGCAACCAGTTGGGATACTATCTCGTTGCTACCTCAATTGCCTCGCGTTAAGCGAGCTACATTACCAAAGACAGAGTCAAAACAAGCTAAAAGAGATCGGCAGTCGGTGGACGAATCCGATCCTATTGTCTTTACGTCTTCGCTAGGTGCCGCTTCACGCGTCAAAGGAACAGCCATCGAGGTAACACAATCACACAAAGGATATTCGGACGACAGTCTCCCAGATGACTTGTTGTCTGCTCCACTGCGACACAGCAAGGCTGCCCGGGCACTCTCTGAGCGTACTGCAGCACTGCTGGAGAGTCTTTCTCAGCCGGCTTCCTGCCAGAACGCTTCTACCTCCAGCAAGCGATCCAATGACAAAGTTACCGAAAGAAGGAAGCCTCAGTCTAAAGGGTCGGTCGAGAAAGGACTTTATCCCGGCTCTGAAGAAGACATTGAAGGACTGGCGAAAGGTGTCAAAGCTCCTTCCAGGACAAAGCTCACTGATGAAGAGAAGGCCGCAAAGGATCATGACAAAGGATTGGAAAAGGCTGCGAGAGCAAAGGAAAGAGACAACGCGAAAGCAGCGCGCAAAGAACAGCGTGCCAAAGAGAAGGAGGAAGATCAGGTAAGGAAGCGGCTGCTCAAAGACGAGAAAGCACGGGAGAAGCGCATAGCTGCGGACCTGGCAGAAGTAAATAAATTGAAGCTGGACAAGAAAGACTCAACACCGGAAATGATTGTGGATCTACCTGCAACAATCGCCGGGCAAAGTGTAGATACTCAGATCAGGGAAACTCTCAGGAATCTAGGGGTTGATGCAGCGCTATACCAAAGTCCGATACCCAACGTGATCAGATGGAGACGGAAAATGAAGGCACGTTGGAATGCAGAGCTAGACCATTGGGACCCCATTGAACGCATGGAAATCCACGACGAGAAACATGTCATGTGCCTTATATCAGCTAAAGAATTGATTGGTCTCGCTACGGCGCAGCAGGATGATCAAGACCTCGAGACACACGTGGCGATGCTGAAGAGTGCCTACAGTGATTGCGTACCCATCTATATGATTGAAGGTCTACACATCTGGCTACGGAAGAACAAGACGGCAGAGAATAGAGCCTATCAGGCAAGAGTCCTCAGTCAGGCTCAGGCAGATGATTATCCCACTGCGAGCCAACAAGCTGCTTCCAAACGCAAGAAGCCTGTGCCAGAAATAATCGACGAGGACATGATTGAAGATGCGCTCCTCCGGTTGCAAGTCATGCACCAATGCTTAGTGCACCACACTCATACTTCTGTCGAAACAGCCGAGTGGGTGGCGAACTTCACCCAGCATATATCTACCATTCCTTATAGGTTTATCATCCATGCCGAATTTTACATGCTGTTCTAGCTGACACCCTTACAGGACGCAGCGCATGAATCTGGATACATCTTTCTGCATGGAATCAGGCCAAGTCAAGACTGGCGAAGACAAAGACGACACGTTTGCAAAGATGCTCCAAGAAGTCCTTCGAGTCACTCCTTCCATCGCTTACGGCATTGCATCTGAGTATCCAAGTGTCATCAGCTTGGTCAAGGCATTCCGAAAGCATGGACCACTTGTACTAGAGGATCTCCAGGTCTGTTTTCGCCCTCAAAAGACGCTGCTTGGTGACTGACAGAGTGATATCAGAAAGTGGCGAATAGGAATGGTGCCCCCACGGACCGCAGGATCGGCCCAGCGATCAGCAGGAGGTTTCATAAAGTATTTACGGAACTTGATCCGGCATCGACAGATGTTTGATGTATCGTTATGAATCGAATGATTTGTGCTGCACTTTGAGAGAGCTCGGGGAGCTACTTTTTACTGTAGGATGCTAGTCTGCATCTTCTGGCGACTCAACCCTTTCCGAGATGGTGGACTTAAATGCAATTTATACCCTTTCCCGTCTGCTCGAATCTTTCCCCGAGTTTAAAGACATGGCAAGACCTTGCAGGGGTAACAGAGGAGCAGAGCATGATCCTGAGAACTACGCTAAAACAGCGACCGCTATTAATGATAAGAACTTGTGCTATGGAGTTGATAGCAAGAGCGATGGTCGCTACTAAGTCATGCGAGTAGGTCGAGGATGCCTGCTTCCTTCACTTATAACATACCAGCGAGAACAAGGATTCTGATAAAGCAATTTCACTGATTGAATTAGTGACATTTGATGTATGTTCGCCACTCGATTTCAGTCGGCAGCCATCCTATCAAGGCACGGAACCAGTCGGTAACGAAGATCTTCGTCTCCAGATCTTATATCACATACGCTTCATTCTCGCCTCCTATAGGTCCGGCGATCGCTTGCTTGCGGCACTCGAAACCAGACACATTGCCACCCTTGCCTTTCTGTCTCTATCTGGAAGATAGAACAAGAGTTAGATGCCAAAGCTAGCTTGACTACCAATACTCCATCTCCAGGTGACCTCGGAACATGTGGACGAATCCTGGATCCTGTAACGTCGCTGTACCAAAACTCATCTCACACAACGCAAACCCCGCTGATCCCGGCTCCATAGAGACCACTATCACTTTTCCTGAACTTTTCCATACATCATCTTATAGTACGTCACGCCCAGATCATTCTTCCGAAACACGTGCGGCGCAGGAGGTTGTGGCTGCAGTCATGCGCTGAAGCGACCAAAGGATTTCGTAGAGACGCACCTTGCGCGAGTCGCTTAACCTCAACTATCTGCATAATTTCTGCAGGTTCTCATGTACCTAGGGCAATTACCAGTGCTAAAGGTAGGTGGAGTGTGGGGAGTTGGAGCTATGGGGAAGGTGGGGATGACGATTGAGAGGGTTGCAAGGAAGATTTATTTGTATTTTGTGGGTACTTCAGTGCCATTTCCACCATGCTGTCTCGGTGACTTTTGTTTCGTTCTGTTTGCTACGTGCCCTATGCTTCTGTCGTTTTAATATCTGAGGATGGCCATGAGCCCAGCAGAAGCAGCATATCAGCTCGCCCATGCCAACCAAAGCGAGCTTGGACAATTGATCGGATCTACGGCTGCGCTCACAGCTTTGGCGACTGTTTTGGTGACAGCACGCTTTGTCTCGAGAGTCTACACGAAAGTGGGACTGGGGGCTGATGACTGGGCTATTCTGATCGCGTTGATCCTTTGCTGGGGATCCTTCGTTACCAATGTATACGGTGAGCTGATCTCAACGTAAGGACGCTTCGCAAACGTGCTGCTGGCTGATGAGTATGTAGCTAGTAGGAACGGACTAGGAAGGCATTTGATCACTGTCACGCCTGAGGAATCAGTGGGGCTCGAAAAGGTAGGACGATCTTCATACCGGTAGAAGTCAAGCGAAAGTGATACTGACTGGAGTCACCCTTCCACACAGAGCCTCTACACTAATGTCCTACTATTCCCCATCTCGATATGCATAATCCAGATCTCCTTCCTCCTCTTCTACATCCGAATCTTCACACTCCAAAACCGCCGCTTCCGAATCGCGCTCTACGTCTGCGCCGCTTTGGCTATCGGTGTTTGTGTCTCGCAAGTTGCTCCGACAATCTGGCAGTGCACGCCAGTCGCTTTTGCTTGGAACAAGACTATTGAAAGGGGAAATGCCTCAACGTGCACATAATGTGGATTGTACAGGACATCTTGCTTCTAGTCGTGGATGTGCTCGTGGTAGCGCTAGCCATACCTCTAATCTGGCATCTGCAAATCACGAAAGCGGAGAAGATAGGGGTCAGTGCCATGTTTCTCCTGGATGGAATGTAAGCACCAGTTCCCCGTGCTCATTGTGATAGAAGCAGAAAATTAACCAATCCGCAGCATCGCAGTCGTAAATCTCATCCGCCTCCCAAAACTAATCTATATCCCACTCGACGACCTCACCTACACAGACATCGGCGCAGCAATCTGGTCGCAAGCAGAAACCTGTCTCGGTATTGTCGCCGCCTGCCTCCGCAGCCTGCGCCCGCTGCTCCTCTGGCTGCTGTCCCCACTAAAAGGCAGTACAAAATGGTCGTATCCATCCTCGCGACGATCGAAGAGCAACGGAACTTACCAAATGCATTCGGTGCAGAAAAGAGACACCCATCATGCCACAGATAGGAGTAGCGACAAAGGGCCAGATAGTGCGACCAATCGACTTAGTGCGTTTGCGGATGGTACTCGGAACGAGAGACCTGCTGCCCCGTATGAGGCCTGCTATCACACTAGCTATCAGGGAGATAAGATTAAGAAAGCGGCGAAAGAGGGGAGAGAGGGCAGCGAGGACAGTAGTGAGAGGAATGTTGATGGGGAGAAGGGCATCAATGGCCGGCAAATCTGGACGCATGACAATCATCATATGGACTTGCGTACAATAGAAGCAATGATTATGCGCAAGAGGCACTGTAGTCAGCAGTTCGGAGTTCTCGGTTCTGCTTCCACGGAAGTGGACTGCTATAAATCACAACGTCGCGAAGACGACCATAATACTTCTTCATGTACGAGTACAACAGCTTACCCACATATGCAGATACCCAATTGCAAAAATCCTCCTTTGCATTCATGTCGGCCCACCTGGTATTGATTCATCATTCATAGCCCCCGAGCCTCTGAGCCGCCATCGTCGCGACCACAATCCGATATGCGCACGTGACTATGCCTTCATCTCAACTCTCACATCATCGGTCGAAAAGGCCTGTAACCCATTAGCAACCACTCACTCGCTTCCCCTTCCTCGAGGAACTCGAATACTTACCTATCAATCACATGCACAACTCCATTCCTCACCAAGATATCACTCTGAATAATCATGCTCCCATTGACATATATAGTACCATTCACCACCTGCACCTCCAACCCATTCCCATGAAAATGATCCCCCTCCCCACCCCTCGTCCCATTCACACTAACGATATCAGGCTCCGGCCGCACATCAGCAGGAATCAACGTGCCGCTCGTCGTCGTGCCGTCCGTCAGATTGGTGCTGTAGTATGCGGCTCCAGGAATCACATATCCAGCCAGCGTATCGGCTAGCGAGGTAATCTTGCTCGATTCTGGTGAAGGGACGAGGTCGGAGGCGCGGGAGTTATGGACAGCGAAGACGGTGAGAGTGTCGAAGGAGTTGAGGCTGGGGGAGGGGGAGATGGAGTTGGGTTGGCGGATAATATCGGCGATTATGGAAATATTGAGGACAGTGGCTGTGTCGGCGAGGGTGTAGGGGAGCGCGCAGGGGTGGTCGACTATGTGGAGGATGCCGCCGAGGAATTCGATGTCCTGGGAGAGGATTGTTAGCTCGATGCATATGAAGAACTGATGGGAGAGGGAGGGGCGAGACACACGGGGATGAGCACATTGGATTTGAAACCGATGCCTGTACCAATGTAGAAGGCTGTTTTGTTCCTGAAGACTTCGATTTTGTTGCCCTGGGTCGTGAGATTGAAGGGCGCGGCCGTTAATCGAGTGGTGAGCAAATTCGTTCCATCAAACGATGTGCTCGGGTGTAACCCATCCACCTGCAAATACTGAAATAAATCACTATTCAACGTCGCATTCGCTGCACTCGCTGCTTCAATTGCACCTGCTGCAGCGCTGGGAGGTGGCGTGGCGATGTATTGTGTGAAGGGCGTGTTTAGTGTGAGGAATATAGTGACGGGGTCTTTGAGTGCGTTGGCAAGTTGGGCGCTGGCAATTGTGTCGTTGAGGATGTATTCTGTGTTTAGAGAGATGAAGGGGAGATAGTCGGTGACTAGAGTTTTGAAGGAGAGGTTGGTGGGGATTTGGGCGAGGGTGGTGGCTGCGGCTGCTAGTAGGAAAGGGAGGGAGCGATGCATGATTGGAAACTGAGATTGGGAGTGCTGTGAGGATTGATCTATGGTGAGTGCACGACTCGGTGTGTAGGGACTGAAAATATACACCGGAGTATATGCCCGTAATTCGTGAATACGCTTCGCAGGAAGAGCGTCTCAAGCGGCTGAAAGTAAGTATAGAACAACTTGCGCTTTGGAAACGGAGGAACATCCCTATGGGACAGGCAAAGCGCCAAGAGCCGCGACGCGCGAGTATGTTGAGGCAAGCATCACGAGTGGTGTAGGATGTATAAGTGACGTGTGTTCGGAAGAATAGAGAACAGGAATGACCGAAGATTCGTCTCAGAAATGAGTTGCGAATGGTTAGAAGAAAAGTAAGGACTCACCGAGTGCTCGAAACAAAATGCGCAGAAGCGGTAGCAGATCATTTGTGAAATTAGAGTAAAACGAAGTATGTCCTAAGAATTTCTCTCAGCGAAAGAAGAAGCCAATGAAGTTCTACGTTCAAAAAGCGCCAGTATCGCCGTATGTACTTTCGAAGAAGAACAATCATCTGCAGAACTGACAGTCCCCAGCTCCGAAGACAAGGACGGTATAGGTAGAGTACAAGGGGGTATCTCCGGCACGGTGTAGAAAAAAACAGCAATGATTGCCTGCCATGTATGCATGAACATCTTCAAAACATCATCTCCCATCTCTTTGTGTATGTACGAGAACAAGGCCTTCACCTAGAAGCAGTTGAAGCCACCCTTCTTCTTTTTCTTCTCTACGGCTCTCATTCTCTCCTCAAGCTTCTCCCTCGCTCGCTCTGCTTCTCGGCGCTTGTCCCTCTCTTCCTCGACTGCTTGCACGCTGTATCTGGCACCACTTCTCTCCTTTCTCAGCTCTTTGAGCTCGTCTTCGTAACCCCAGCTCTTCTTCTTCCAGCCTTCCATATCCAATCTGATCCTGTTGCCTTGGGTCTCGAGATCGACGAGGGCTTCTTCGAGAGTGGCAGTGAGCTGCTTCTCGGCAAAGAGGTGTTTCTCCATCTGGCGGATGTGAGAGTCTTTCTCTTCAAGTGCGGCGGTGTGAGAGGCCAGGAGGTCGACATTATTGTTGGGTGGAGCAGGGAAGGTTGATGAGCTGGGAAAGGTGGATGATGTAGGTGATGTGACTGAGGTAGGGAGAGGAGGGAGGGGAATGGCGGGGGGAGGAGATGGTAGCGTAGTCACCGAGGCGCTCTTGCGGAGGTTGGAGGCTGAGGAAGAGTTGCGTTCAGGAGTCTGGCTTTCACGCATTTGTGCCTGTACTGCTGTCAGTGACTGTTGGCCATACATCGAAGAAATTAGCAATACCTGTAGCTGCTCCACTTGATTCTGAGAAGCCTCCAATTGTTTCTCAAGAGCCACGATGGCTGCGCTGTTTCGACTAGGATTTTGCGATTGTCCGTTGCTTAGAATAGACAATCTGCTATTAGTGGCTTGCTGCTGATCGTAGGAAGTGGAAAGTTGCTCCTCCAATTCATCGACTAGATTTGTCGCCCTGTCTTTCTCGGCTTTGATCTTCTCCATCTCTACGATGCTAGCCTCGTTCGATTTGGCAGCCTCAGCGATCTCAGCCTTTAGAGTAGAAACATGCTGAAGAAGCTGATCTCGCTGTTTCTCCAATGAATCACATGCGGCCTTCAACTCCCGAAGCTCGTCTCCGAGTCCAGTCTTCGCTCTCTCTAGCTGGTCCTTCAGCTCGATCACTTCCGTCTCAAATCGGCCGATCTGTGCTATGTACACAGCTTGCATCTCCTGGAGTCTACGCTCTGCATCTGCCTTGGCTGAAGAGTGGCCGCCGATTTCCGACCGAAGACCATCGATCTCGCGCGAATGCGAATCATGTAGTGACTTCAAGCCATGCTTGTGGAACTCAACGTCTGATTCACGCTCTCGGATCTGTTCTTCGAGTCTTGAGATATGCTGGCGATGTGAGTCAAGCTCCTTCTCTTTCTCACTTCTGAAGTGAGTGGCCTCCTCAGCCTGCTCGCGAGCAGTGGCCTGTAATTGCTCGAGCCTGGCAATCCGGTCCACGTGTGCTCCAATCGTTGCCTTGTGGCCACCAACTTCGTTTTCCAGAGCGCTGATAGTCCTCACATGAGCCGACTTTTCGTGCTGAAGATTGGCTGCAGCGACTGTCATCTCGTCCGACTCACGAGACTTCTCGTCCGCTTTCTTGCGCATAGATTCAACGCTGGCTAGAGAGCCCTCCAACTCGGTGATGGTCGCGATAAGTCGCTTCTCTGAAGCCTGCATGGAATTCACTACTTGGACGTGCTTTTGTTGCCATTGAGATATCTCGTTCTGCATTTTGACTACGTCTGCTGCTGGAGCCATGTGGTCGCCGAGCTGCTTATCGTTGGATTCATAGGACGTAGCCGGGGTCTCTGGGAAGACTCCTGGCATGGCTGATTGTGCTGATTGAGCTTGTTGCAATGATTGCCTAAGCGATTCGACTTCGCTGACCAACACCTGTTCACGCGAGGAATGCTTCTCTTGTAACATCCTCATCTGGTTTTCGTTCTCCATGAGCTGGCCGTGAAGAGTGGATACGACAGTCATATCCATTGGCGTTGAAGTTTTCAGACTAGATCTTTCACGTGTCAGTCCGGATATCATAGTCGACTTTGTCTCCATTTCTCTCTTCAGGGTTGCGAGCTCTGTCTCGAGAAGCTGGACTCGCTCGGATCTCTGATGTAGCTCATGCATGGCAGTGTTCAGGTTGATTTCAAAGCTCTGCATGGTATCGGGCTTATCTTCTAGATTGTCGGTTGCGATATTCCGGAGTGATGCGAAGGAACGATGAGCACGGTCGATCGTCATGACATTCTGACTCGACTTTCTCCGTATCACTGGCGAGGTAGGAGAAGTTGGGGTTCTCATCCTCGCTTTCTGCACTTCTGTCTTGAGTTCCTCGATGATGTCCAGAGTTTCGGCGTGCAGCTCTTGCAACTCTGAGTATCTTCCGTTCAAAGTCCGTATTCCCTCGTCTCTCTCAATGCTCGCAGTTTTCAATTCTTCAATCTCCTGTACCAAAGATCTCTCACGATGTGCTGTTTGGCTCCAGTCCCCAGATGCGACCATCTTGCGTGGACTGTCGTCCACTGATGTGTCCAACGAAGTCCTTGAATCCCCAGCTAAGGACAATTCCGATGATAGAGAACGCGAGGATGGTGGTTGTCCCCCATCTTTTAGCTCGTTCACCCTCGCTTCTCCTAAAAAAGACGTGGGCCGAGTAGATGCGGGAGATGCAACACTTGGCTCTTCAGCTGGATGACGGGCTTCGTCGACCGAGTCTTGAAGTTCCGCTAGAGTCAATAAAGCTTCATGATATTTGGCTTTGATCATGTCGAATTCATTGACGGTTGATTCATGCTGAACCTGAAGATCGAATAGTTCTTGGGTAACGTCTTCAAGCTTGTCAGCCACAGCCTTAGACTGGGCAGGACTCTGATGTTCCACCTCACCAACGGTAGCATCTGGACTTGCTCTTGCAGTGCTGGCTCCTCGTGAGTCGGCGAGCTCTTCTTCTCGATCCGGACTATGTCCATTGGGCATCATAGGTCGAATGACAGTGGTATCCTCATCGTCAGATTCCGGAATAGCAGTATCCGCAGCTTCTTGGAGTTGCGACTTGGGTAGTCGTTCGGCTTTCGATGACTTCGGCATACCATTGGTAAGACGTTTGCTTGAATGCTGCTGATCTTCCGGCGTGCCGTTCTGAGGAAGGTGGTCCAACTCATATAGCAGACTATCGAGCTTCCCAAGACTGCGCTGACGTTCGACGACCTGCTCAAGGCGATCGAGCTCACGTTGCTTCAGCTCCATGTCCTGGTCTGCTTCCGCAAGTCGCTCTTCTAAAATCGAGATGTAGTCCTCGCACTGGGCTTCGTTCGCACGAATCCTTGCGATCTCTTTGCGAAGTTCTAGAACAAGCGCTGCAGACTTCTCATCACCAGAGCTTTGGCCATCAAGTTTGGCTTCCAAATTGTGCAAGTATTGCTCATTATCGGCATCTCGGTCCACCAGCTTTTGCACGCGGTTCTGAAGTTGTTGATTGAGTGTCTCGACGTAAGCACACTTGTTTTCGTTCTCCATCAGCGTGCTCTCCGTAGAAGCCAAAGAGGACCGCGTATTCGAAAGTGATGTCTCCAGGCTCTGGATGGTCTTCTCATACTCCAAGACCACTTGCTCCACGGCTTCGGCAAAAGAATTAGAGCGCTTCAATCTCTCGACAGCGGAGTCTCCAATGGCCTCTGTCAATGTCGGAGTGTCTCCATGTTCGTCATCTCTTGCCTTAGTGATTTCCGATATGAGTTTGGCGTGTCGCTGGCTCAAGGCGGTGTAATTCTCCTGGACATCTAGCAGGTGGTTCTGAAGCTCCACCTCCCGTTCGTTCTGGCGTTCTAACCGCTCTTGCGGCGCGCTCATCCCACGCTCGGAATTGCGAATCTGATCGCGTAGGAAGGATACCTCAGCTCGCAAACGATCAATCACGGCTTGTCTGTCATCATCGTCTGATGTTTGCTGAATTTGAGGCTTGCTTTGAATAGCTCTCGCTCGCTGCGCATATTGCACGGTGTTCAGTGTTTCGCTCAGGTGGAACTCTGCCGGAGTCACACATGCGATCATGTAGGTGATTGCATTGCCGCCGAGGGAGTCTTGTAGTAAGCGAGTAAGCTTAGAATCGCGATACGAGATGTGCGTATTAGAATGCCGAGTCGATAATTGAGAGATGACCTTGCCCAAGCTTGCGAGCCCCGCGTTGATTGAGATTCCTTCTTTTGCACGGTCACCAGAAGCGCCGGTGTTCTTTAGCCTCTCGCTTCCGGCCAGATCAACGAAGTGCAACTTGCTGTCGACCGTAATCCAGTCTTCTGTGCCTGACATGGCTTCAATGGGCATTGAAAACCTCTTCTCCCTAGCTGGGGTTGATGCCTTGTTTTTCCGTTGTACCAGATTAATGCTGAATACCGCATGAGAACGAGATGACTTGGCGTTGATAGCGGTAGAGTCCGTCTGCCGGATTGAAGATCCAAAATTCAAAGCTGCTAGAAGGTCGTCCGCGGAATTGATGTCAACCTGGTGTAGACCTGTCATGAGTATGCGACCTTTGTCCTCCCGAATAGCCACAGTCATCCTCTCGTTCAATGGCACATTTTCTGGGACTAGTAGATCGCGCAATTGCTCGTTGTAGATCTTTCAATAGAAGTCAGCGCCGAAATCTCCTCATGAGCTGATAAGACTCACTTCAACATATGTAGCCTTCATTTGCCAATTCTTCTCCGCGCTTGCATTCGCCTTGGCTAACTGTGCTAAGCTCTGAGTCGAATGCATAGAGTATCGAGTAGGCGTTCGAAGTCCGGATGATCCGCTTCGCTTCAAGGATGGGGGTCCTGTAAGCTTCTCAAATAGGACAGCGGCAGCTCTTGGGATTACACCTTTTGAGGATTATTTAGCAAACAGTAGTTATTAATATCGCTTTCCTGCTTTGCTTCAGAATCTGGTACAGGGTGTTTTTTTACGTACCCATAATCCGAGGATCGCTCTGCTCAGCGGGGCCTGAAGTGCCCATTGTGTAGGACTTTCCAGACCCAGACTGTCCGTAGGCGAGAACCGAAACATTATACCCTTGCACAAAGGCATTAACGCTCTCTTGTAGATAGTCCCAAATGCCATCTTGATATACATCCTCACCAAACACTTGGTCAAAGAGGAAAAGCTTTCGACCTTGTGGTGAGTCGACGGCCAGGCTTGTTGGGGATAAGTTGTGGACCATAGATCGTTGGAATCGCTGAGGAACCAGTTCGAAACCAGGATCTGTTGGCCGTAGTGGTGGGCGTACTCGTACCGCTGCGACCAAACAACATGTCAGCAAATTATACGTGACCCCTAACAAGAGATACAAGAACCAGAAATGTTGACCCACCAACTTTGACCGACACCGTAGGCTTCCCATCTTCGTCCGAGTTTCTGCTTCCTCCTCCTTGCTTACTGCTCACACTCATCCGACTCTGGCTTCTGCCAGCCTGAAAGACCGCACTCATTGGCCGTGCAGGGGGCGGCGAAGCTGGCGGTGAACTGGCCATCGCTCCTGAGCTGCCCCGGGGGCCTCAAAGCACTGATGGGACCCTGATTAAGGTTGTTTGCTGGTTGAGATCTTGTCTTTGCTCAGTTGCATGATGTGTGGTGTTGTGGGTGGGTTGGATTGGATGTCGATTGCGTTGCTGCAGAACACGGGTGTTCCCGACACATCAAACTCTGCGGTCAACGTGTCGCAAGCGGTAGCAAGTGTAATGTTCTAGCTCCTCTATGTTCCGATGAAGCAATTGGCACCAATGGAAGTGGATGACGAAGCGCCGATGTTCTGTAGAAGTGGGGATGTTTCGTGGTGAGTGTCAGGAGTGTTTTGGGGATTTGAAAAGGAGTAGATCGCCGCCGACCCAAACGGGAGGGCAGGCTACGCTAGCAGGGGTCACCCGCAAGTCGCCGGCGAGCTTGGTGGGAGGGTAAATTAATTCACGCTCAATTCTTCTTCTTCACCGAACCATCTCTACTCAGGACACGAAGATGCTGTGAATTCAATCATCTACGATACTGCGAAATGCTACAATTGGGCTTAATTAGAGCCGACGCGATTTGTTTAGGTCTTCGGGATCGTATTCTATGATGCATCGCGTTTCTGCACAAATTTATTTATTTTGAAGAATGAATAGAACACGCAGCACACGCGATGGGAATGTCGATGGTCGCTAAATCTTACTCAGGAAAAAACCACTTTTCCCAACGAACATGTTGGCCTCGTGGCGACCACGAGGTGACGTTACAATCAATCTGCAGGCAAGGACGTTGGAAGCATACACCTTCTGCCGTTTCTCCTGCTGATCCCAAGATCGTCACAGCGTTGTACCAATCCCACGATAAGCGTCAAACTATAATTCGACCTCTCAGCGTCCATACCAAACGCCCTCAAGCCGCGGGTTCCCCTCCCTCCCGCCACCGCGTAAAAGCTTGACCTGCACCCCGAATCCTCCGCTTGATGCTGTTTTGCAGCTCCGATCCTATCACGCAGACCTTGGGCACTACCCACAATCATTCAGTATGCATATGTTCTTGCCCGAATTCGCGACTTGTGCAAACCCAGGTTCTGCAATGATTAGAAAGGACTTCTACTTGTGAATTATGTGTCGAAATAGGCAACGCCGAAAGACCTATTGCATGCAACACCTTCAGCCTTGAAAGCCACAACCAGGTTTCCAACCTTACTGAACACCAATAAATGGCTGTATTCGTGACAAATCTTAACACCTCTCAAGCGGGCTTCCTCATCGCTTTGGTTGGTATCTGCTGGTGGTCACGGGAGGATCTCTCCCTTCCGGATCTGCCGACAGCTCAGACGTCCTGAGTCAGTGATTAGTGGAAAGGCTCAACAGAAAAAGGACGTTTCGAGCTTTGTACGTACTGTGTCTTCACGATCTTGATCGGCCCCAGAAACTAAATGGCCGAGATTCTGGCTGTGGTGTAGATGCCGGACTAGGAACATCGCGAGACTCCGCGTCCATAACCACATATTCTTGTGATTTTTTCTCGCCAGGTGAAGGCAGCTCGGCCATGATAGAGCTGGGTGGAAAACCGTGTGACGGATGCTCCGAGTATGGCGGGCCGTTGTACGGATGATCGTGATAGTTTGTGTTCTCTAAGTACGGGATCGCTGAAGGTGAGCCTGGAGGATATGGAAACCTAACCATTTGAGGCGATGGCGATCTTAGGCCTTGGTTGCCGGGTGGGATTTGCGGCCCATGTTGTGGATAGTGAGACCGACGTATGAATTGGAGTAGGTTTGTGTGAAGGAAGAGCAGAGCAGCGACCAGTGCTAGGAAGATAACGACTGCCACAACAATTCCCGCAATTGCACCATTCGACAGCTTGTAGGAGTAGCCCGACATGTTCATGCCAGACGTGGAAGGCATAGAAGACATCGACGATGTTGGTGTCGAGGATTTCATTGCCATTGAAGGTGATGACTTCGCACCCCTGTTAGTCGTTGGATCAATATCACCTGAAGGAACGCCGCCTTCTGATGGGAATGGCTGTCCCGGTGCAAGCACATACTGCGACTCAGCTGCCTCTTGCTTTTGTGTGGCCAGCGATACCGAGGAGTTATATCCCTTGTCAGCCCGACTGCCTTACCGATGGTGAGTTAGCTGCATAAAGGATTGATCACACCAATCATCTGGTAGTTGATACATGAGCCAGGAGCCGCGCAGTACAGGAAGATGGGCTCGGTGTCATTGATCGTCAAATTCCATGTCGGCGGCTAGTGGCATCCATCAGCAGAGCATCACTGTGGGAACGTGGAAGACTAACGTTATCAAGTATTTTGCTGACAGGATAGAATCCGGACCAAAAGCCGACTTTGTTTTCCCCAGTATTGCACGGCTGTCCATACTCTGCTCGACCAACAGAGTGGTTCGGTGGGAAGAATTGAAATCCTGCTGCAGCATGAGTGCTGCCTTCCGTCAGATAATTGGAGCAGGGCGATCTTACGAATTATATCTCCTTTGGCGGCGGTGATAGAGTCGGGTACAAAGGCGTTCAGGGCCTACAACCGAGACTGATCAGCCTCTACTTGATCAGTCGTCACTAGAGTGTCGAAGCAGTCTTACCTTTCCTACAGTCACGACATGCGTTTCCACCATCGAGCCTGACCCCGTCTCAAGGAGAGTAGGTGCAGCGGCAGAGGAAGCTGAAGCGCTCTCTTGTCCCAATGCTATTCGAGCAAGGGAAGCAAAATAGACAGAAAGAGCAACCGACTCCATCTTGATATAGATGTTATTTGTGATCCTTGGCTCGACGGTTTCACGATGTGATTTCGACGCATCTACACGCCGAAAGGAATTGTGGATCGTGCAAGTGAAAAGGCGAAAGTGCCAGGAGACGGGGGTGAAAGTTTCCCCCTCTTCTGCTGCGGCTTAGCATTACTTCCATGAATGCGCTGGAAACGGGACTAAAATATTTTGGTGTTGTTCCAGCCTTGGGTGGCATGATGTGGAACGGATGTCAGCAAGCCACAATCATGCGAGGCTTAGCCTGTCCAACGATCAATTGACTTTTCTACAGCTTCAGAGGGACGTGCTGCGTATCTTCGGCTTCTTACTCTACATCATGGACACCATGCCTTAAGGATACAAGTGTCGCGAAGTCTACATTCAGAAGAGCACATACTCGGAAGAACAATTGTGGGACGAGCAGTCGATGAATCTCGATGCAATGCAGCACCACCACAGCCTGCGGGGAGCTAACAAAACAAAACCCCAAAAACCCGCCAACTCTGCATTTCGACTCGCATGAAGATGCAATCCCAAAACTAATTGGCAAGGCCAAGCTCATGTCAGCGAAGATCCTTGGTAGAACGTGGCTAGAACCATGTGCCAAGCTCGCTAAACCTGTATGCTAGCGGCACAACACTATTTTCGGGCTCTAACCCGGCTACATCTACCAATAGATTGCAGGGGCTAGCGAACACGGCGTTGTGCTTACTGTATGATTTTGATGATTGCAACCATACAAAAGCCTTGACATTTCCGGCTGAATGCTTATCGTCGACGAAGTGCAGCCATGGATATTCGAGAATCTTCGACTTTCGTTGCTTGATTTTCCGTGACTATTAACATTCGAATAAAGTCCATCCTTCTGGGTTATTAGCCCGGAACTCTATACTGTTGCTATTGTCGCTTTGCAAGTCTTCATTCTGCGTTGTTCCAGGAGAAATTAATAGTCTTTTTGCGCAAGGCTACGTTCGACCCTACTCCGGTGCGCTGGACCATCGCCCCAGGGCGAAGATCTTCTCCCATTTCCCCTCAACGCGTCGAAGCTAAGAATGCACACTCTTAATGTCAGTTGACAACCGAAAAAGCAAGGAAGGCCCGAAACTGGTAAGAATGAGCAGAGAAGTGCGATCTCATTACTCGGCTTTCGTTCATGGATTGCTGCTCCTCCGGATCCTACAATCGCATTGCCTGAGCCTATCGATATCAATTGAATGCATATTCTTGGATGTGAAGGTGCTAATAAAAGGCGCTGTGCGAATGGAAGAGCTCCTCGGTTGCCTGTGGGTACTTTGACCCAGACTTATGCTCGCTGGAACTTTAGTACCTCCAGGATCGGCACCAAGTGTGAGCAGGGCTTTGAGGGTTTCTGATATGCCTACGTTCGCTTGCGAGCTTGGTTGCAGTCTGATATCCGTTCACAGGAGGCTGCGAACAGTGCTTGCTGAGTATCAGTCGGTCTCATGCTTGTTTATGTTTTCAAAATCACTGCTTCCCACAGCAAAATGGTCCATGCCTTGTACAACATAATATGCTCTTTCTCAAGGTTTGGTGGTCTGCTATCACCACATGCATCAAGTGCTTGGCCTGGAGCGGGACTGCATAACCCAAAGATGCAACAACTCGTAGATCGTTTAACAGAGCAACAAAACATCAGTGGTAGAGCAATCGCCAACAATACATACGATAATCAACTCGGACACGCCTCTCTACAGTCAATTCGAGCAAAGCTAAAGGGTTGCAGATTGCTGGACCGTCAAACCAGTCGTATTGCAGATTCTTCCCCACGCCACCATTACTTATTCTAAGAAAGAGCATGAGTACCACAGTAAGGTGGCCATCCACGCGCAAAAAGCAAGTTTGTTGGCCATCTACCGCTCTACTTGGGTCGCGACACCCAGGTATTCCAACTCTCCGAAGCAGAATTCATGCCTTCAGGCGCTTCAGAGCTAGCGTGTCGCTGGACTCCAAGACCGTGAAGCCCCGGGGGATTGGGGTTCCCACCCTGCTCACATAGATTTGCTCGCTGATTATCTCAAGGGGAGAAGCGACATAAGTTCAGGAACGATGCAAGAGAGCGAAGACTGAGTAAAACCTGCTGTATAGTAAAGGCAAAACCATCATTATTTTCCAACAGGATCGGCACTTTCTTTTCTTACTGGAATATTTCTTCTTCATCATTTGTGGGCATTGAAAAAGAATATCACTATCACTTCGCATGAGTTTTGCCAGGCTGTGGATTGTGAATTATTGGGCGTCACCAGGCGCTGATTGGACCTGGGAATCTATGGCTCGGCCGCTCGGGGCTCGGGGCTCGGAAAATGGAATTCAATTGGGTGTCTGACAAATCAAGGTTCTCTGATTGGCTATCTTGCCGGAAAGGTCACGCCATTCCCAAAGCAAACAACTATCGTTAACCTAACACATGGCACGACACGTTTTGCAAGAAAACAGCACAAATTCATCTAGCATCATACACGTCTACAGATTCTTCGCTTCGCCCCTTTCCTCATCAATCACACCCTTCGTTCTTCAAGTTGGAAATTCAAATCCTAGCTTCACCTCAAACTACTATCTCGCACACTAGATCAACAGACCCATTTGCCCTGCTTGCAATAGAACCCAGCTACCCTCTCATCTACCCGATGTCTCTCCATTCAAAAGAGCCGCAACACTCCCTTCCCCTTTCAGAGCTTCCAACCACGGCCAAGCCAAATCACAAAGAAAACCATTCCAACTCAGGCGAAGTCATCCACGACGCCATCATCGGCTTTGCAGATGGCCTCACAGTCCCCTTCGCGCTAACAGCCGGCTTGTCATCGTGAGCCCCTCTCCTCTCTTCCATCTTCCTACAAATCATTGGCAATCTAACCAAACCACACAACAACAAGGCTAGGCTCAGCCCACCTAGTGATAGTTGGAGGTCTCGCCGAACTCTTTAGCGGCGCCATTTCAATGGGGCTGGGCGCATATCTCGCCGCAGTGACGGATCGGGATTTATACGATTCGGAAGAGCGGAGGGAGAGGGAGGAGGTGAGAACTAAACCTGAGGCTGAGAAGGAGGAGATCTATGATGTTTTCGAGGAGTATGAGATTGGAAGGGAGGATTGTGCGACTGTTGTGCAGGCTTTGGAGCGGAGTCCGGAGAACTGGGTGAAGGTGTGTATGAATACGAGATTGTTGTTGGGAGACTCCTTCCTTTGGGGAAGAGGTGGGCTGATAAGGAAGGCAGTTCATGATGACATTTGAACTAAAACTCGAAAAACCAAATGTTTCACGGGCATGGATATCAGCAGCAACAATGGGAGCCTCATACTTCATCGGTACTTCCCCTGTCCCCCATATCAACCCCCTCCACCCCATTATTCCACTAATTCTCGTCGAAACCAACTAGGCGGCCTAATCCCAATGATACCCTACTTCGCCATGGCCAACGTTACACACGCCCTCTTCGTCTCAATCGGGATCACGGTGGTAATTCTTCTAGTGTTTGGGTTCGTAAAGAATTGGATCACGATTAGGACAAAGAAAGCCGGGGTTTACGGGGCGCTGCAAACGCTATGTGTAGGTGCGCTAGCCGCGGGGGCGAGTTATGGAATCGTGAGGGCGGTGGATAGGGGGAATAAGGTGGCGACTTAGTTTGCAATTGAGATTGTGGGGTTTTGGAAGAGAAGTGGTGATGAGACGATGATAATTCCGGCATTGAGGAGCTGTCATGCGGGATTACCTTACCTAGCGTTTACGGGACTAGTATGCTTACAGAAGTATTGTTAGATGCTGAGGAAGCCTTCCCGGTCGTCTTTACTTCTATGCGGCGCTAAAGAAGCTAGATAGATAGCGTTGCTACAACTGTATTTCTACAAGGTCGGATAAAAGCTAGGCCGAGGTGCTAAGGACTTGGATCTTTATGGTATAATTCAGGTACCTTATTGTACTTTATATTATACGTCACTATCGCCGTCGCTGTCGCCGTCACTGTCACCATCTTAAACTAGGTCACCTTGGTAACGAGCCTATTATAGGAGTAAACCGCGACGTAGATAGTTTAGGAGCTAGTAATAGTAACGTTCAATTACTATATCGCGTCCCTAAGAAATTCTACGATGACGTGGTATTAAGGAGCAGATATAGCCCGTACTATATATAGGGACTAGTAGCTAGCTGTATTACGGTCGCTTAGAAATGAAAGACACCGCCGGGCAACCGTTGGGGGCACTGTTTGGGGCTGTGTGCGAAAACCGCTTGCAGGTGCGTAAAGGGGCCAATCTAAGGTGCCCAGCTTACGCGGCCTTTCCCTGTTGGGCTGCCGTGATTGCAAATGCGGACACGTCTATTGGTGGCTTCCTCCTTTGCCCTATTAGTGAAAATGTGTTCATAAGTCGGTCTCACCTGGAATGTAATAGCTCCAGCGGTCTTTAATTTTCCTTTCAGTTTGTGGATTAATGTATTCTTCTCTTGCTGTTACGTTGGTTCATCTCCTACCATGTCTCCTTTGTAAGTCTCATCTCACGACCTGGTAACTCCACATGTAACCCTAATGCATACCTTCTCCAGTCCTTTCAACCCCTACTTCCGCTACTAACGCACAATTCTTTTCGCAATCCTCTAAAATCGGCTTCGCACTATCTACCACTCAAAATGGAGCATCAACAGACCTCTCCTTCCAGCTATCTGTTTCCCAAAGCGCAGGCTGGGGTGCAGTGGCCATTGGAGACAAAATGGATGGAGCCTTCATGTTCATAATGTATCCATCAAGTCAGCCAGATCGTACGTGACGCAATATCCGCCTTCTCCAGAACCGAGTTGACAAGCCAATCATTAGGTGCGACAATTAGCGTGAGGACAGCTCAGTAAGTCTTATCATGGGGAGGACAGCGCGAAAAAGCTAATTTCGCGTTCGCCAAGTGCCCACGATACGCCTGTCCCTGTCTCCGGGTTCAATCTAACCGTACACTCTTCCACCATCCAAAATTCTGTAATGACAGCGAATGTTCTCTGTCAGAATTGTACTGGGCGCTCTGGAGGCAGCTCGCTGGACATGACCTCAACCCTCCAGCCGTGGATCTGGGCAGTTGGGCCGGGAAAGGCCGTAGCTTCGGACTCGCAAGACGCTGATTTCGACCAGCACGCGAACTACGGTTTGTCATACTAGCAATTGCAATGACGAAAGCAGTCGTACTGACGGCGTGGCGCAGGTGTTTTCTTCATGGACATGACTGCCACCGGTTCCAACGACTCGACCGCCATTCCCTCGATCTCTGGAACATCGAATATCAATGTAAAACCCTTGCCGGGTTCAGTATCTGTTCTCGTCATCATCCACGCCGTATGCCTCGCTGGCTCCTTTTTGCTCCTATTTCCCCTCGGGGTGGTTGTGTTGCGTTGGTTTGGCCGCTTTAAATGGCATTGGATGCTTCAGATTGTCGCTACGTTCATATGTGTGATTGGTCTAGTCATCGCTGTCGTGCTCAGTATCATGGATCCTGAGTATGTTTCTTTTAGCGAAGGACACCAGATCATTGGAATCGTCGTGGTTGCTGCTTTGATTGTTCAGGCATTGTTAGGGTATTTGCATCATCGCGATTATACAAAGCTTGGGCGACGGACTTGGTTTTCGCATTCTCATCTTTGGGTGGGGAGAGTAGTGATTGTGATGGGGATGATCAATGCTGTACTGTATGTCAAACTCTTCCTTCCTTCCTTCCTCCCCCTTTTGGTGATCACAGCTAAGATAAATAGCGGTTTCCTCTTAGCAGGATCCAACGGCGGATCGATAGGCATTGCGATCTTTGCCCTGATAATATTGACCGGCACGGTGGCTGTCGTCTACTTTGGTGCTAAAAGACGGCGCTCGGCTTCGGGAACACAGCACCTTGCGTCGTCAGATAATATCGTGTTGAGTAGCTATGAGCCGTCTCGTGGCGAGGGAGATGGCCACGGCGGTGATTATAGGGACGGGCCGCGTACCCATGGTCGTGGATTCGTCTAGTTGGTTCTTCATTATTGCAGGCGAGCTGGCGATCTCTATCGAGGTAGCAAGTGGCACATGGCCGCTCGAGATGAAGTGCTCAGACCTGGGGTATTGTGTCGATGAATGTGGAGGAGTTGCCCTGTATGTTATAGCCCTATCCGCCGCGTAGGACCTTGGGTTTCAGATTCTTTGACCGCGGATAGACTTGCTAGATTTCCTTTGAGTATCATCCCGATTCCATTCTGTATTCAAGAGAGCCGTTTCCCCCCTGAAAAGGTCAATTCGACTTACTTGTCCAGAGAATGAATGAATTCCATCCTGGAACGATGGCGACGCTACATAAATCTATACTTGCTGTGTCACGGCGCGCTTGAGCACAACTTTTGATCATTTTTGGCAAAGGATCGAGCAGCCTTAGAACTTCTTCTTGCATTCGATCGTATAATTTCGTAGAGCAGAAGCGTATCTCTGCCACACCAGAATGTCTTCTTACAAATTTGATAGCCCATTGTTCATAGAGACCTCAAGCCCGGTGTGCAACGCCATTGTGTCTTTCAAGAACCTCTCGGAGATTCGCGATACAGATCACTATCGGATGAAATGCCCTTCTTCCTGAACCATCGTCCTTCATTCGAGTGCAAGAAGACTGGAAAAGGAATCTTGTCGTTGCCTTCGTGGGTCTTGTTACGCAGCTTCATTTGCACTTCTCGGTCTAGTTCATGGCTATACGAACCTTGTTATCCAGTGGCCACTATCAAACCCAGACAGACAGTCACACATCCTTAGGAGGAACAAGCGGCCTAGTAGAGCTTCCAGACAAGCGGGCGGTCTGCACCTCCGCAGACCACCCGCTTGCATCTATATTAGCCATGGCCATGCTCACCGTATCTTGCCACATAGGTTTCATCACTTTCAACGGTGACGGATACCTATATTCCAAAGCCTTTTCGATTTTGTCTAGGTGCACTTTTGATCAGCTAGTCATACAATCAGGTATGACCTGCTACAATGGGGAGGTTACTGTACTCTATATAGGCGTACTCAACGAGACATGGGACCCAGACTAACATTGCGATGATTTTACCGAAGCTCCATGTATTGGAGATCAAGAGATGCTGCACATAGATGGCGAAGAGATGGAATTGGCCGCCGAAGCAAAGCGACCATGTCAATATTTGGACGAGGACGTCAAAAATATATGCACCACGACGTTTCTTGATGGTGGCATACTTGTTGAGAACTGTGGTGCACCACTTATCCCGGCGAGAGCCTTTGCAGTTGGGGTCCTTGAACTGAGCATCTTTGCCTCGAGCTTTGAGCCTGAAGATGTTGCTAGCAATACAAAAGCGCAACCAGACAAAGCAATGAAGACATGCGAACAAGAACCAGGCATTCAATTTACATGTACAGTATGGCCTCTTTCACTTGCAAGAATTCTCGAAGATCCACACAGAGAAAATATCACGAAACCGAGATCCGCGATTTCGCAATTGTTGACGTCGGCTCGTCAGCCATTCCTTGTGTTTGAAGTGGCTCGTAAACCAGTCCGGCCGCCAGAACGGCAGTAGCCAAGATGAATGTGATAGTCGATACCTTAGTGCTACAGTCCCTCCGCAAAAGTATTTGGGTGGACCCGATTTTAGGGCTAAAATCGTACTTTACACACCTATACCTCCCCACACCACATGGCAAGGTGGAATGATAGCTGGGTGTATGCCATTCAATTGCAGTAAGTCGCTAATATATGAATAATACAGCGAGTGGGAAGCCATATTGTGAAAATGAGAACCAATGAGATATGAACTTCAGGTCTGACGAGGATAATTAATGGTCTTACTGACACATGACTGAGGCCCAGCTGGCATTCTGCCCAGGGCACCAGGCTACCAATCAAAGACATGGCGAGCTCACACACAATTTATATCAGAACCATTTGGCGCCGACTGCTGTTGGGGCCTTTTTGATTTGTAGGCAAATTATGCAGGGTGAAAATTCGCAGGGGTTGACACGCATTGTAGACGAACAGCAAACGCTGTGAAACACATAGCAAAGAACCCGGGTTAGGTAGAGTATATCCAGTTAATGGTTGTATGTCATCCACCAAAAAAGGAGAGGGGCAACCACCATCTAGCGTGCTTAGCGTGATTTGCGCCAAGACCAGAGAACTGGGACCTCGGCTTGAACCCCAGACTCCAGCTCCCCGCAACTCGTCCACATTATGCAGGCCTCATTTTCTCCTTAACAGCCATTGCGCTCTCCACCACCCTCATCATGTCATCAGCGCCCAAGCAGCGTCTCGCCGCCCTCAGCGAGCAGCTTTCCGTCAAGCCTGCAGACCCAGGCACCTTCGAAGACATACCCAAGATCCGACGAATAGCCGGGGATTCTGCTGGCCAGTACACCTTTCTCTCCTACCATATCAACGCCATCGAGTGACATATCTATCACAGGAGAGTCAAAGACACAGTAGTGATCATAACCGGCACAAACTCCCCCCTCGGCATCGGCCGCGCCTCCGCCCACCAATTCGCCCACAACGGCGCCCGCGCAATCTACATCTGCGATTTCTCCGACCAACACCTCCCCATTCACACCCGAGAATTGCAATCCCTCTACCCCACCGTCGAAATCCATGCCCGCAAATTCGACGCCGGTGACGAGGCTGCTGTAAAAGCTGTCGTCGATGAAGCAGTGCAGAAATATGGGCGGCTGGATATTATGTTTGCAAACGCAGGGATCGTGGGGAGTAACAAACGCTTTACGGATGTGGAGGCGGAGGAGTTTATGAAAGTTATGAGGACGAATGTGTTGAGTGTCTTTGTGGCTATCAAGTATGCGGCCCAGGCTATGATGGTTACGAGTGCGGAGAAGAAATATCCGAGTGGGAGTATCATTGCTACTTCCTCTGTTGCTGGGCTGCGCTCCAATGCTGGTAGTACTGATTACTCCGCGTCTAAAGCTGCCGTCAGGTCGCTGGTTCAGACAACGGCCTACCAGCTCAGTGGGACTGGGATCAGGGTTAATGCGATTATGCCTGGGTTGATTGAGACGGGTATGACGGCGCCGTTGTTCGCCATGGCGCGGCAGAGGGGGACGGAGGGGAAGGTTGGGCAGCTGAATCCGATGAGGAGGGGGGCGGTGGCGGATGAGGTTGCGAGGGTGGCGTTGTTCTTGGGGAGTGACGAGGCGAGTTATGTCAATGGGCAGGGATGGGCGGTTGATGGGGGGTTAAGTGCTGGGCATCCTGTTGTGCCGGGGAAGTTAGCGTAGGAAGGATGATGGAGTGGGCCTGTGTATGATTTACGAGGGGTTTGGGTTTGGACATGCTGTAAGGATTATAAATATTCAATGCCTTGACGAATGAGGACTGCTGGATACGCAGGTGTGGGAAAGCACAGTACTTCAAGACTTTGGAACACTGGAAATCGATCTCAACAGAATTTTGAGCTCGTCTCTATATCCTGACGTTTTGACATGAAGCGTAATTGGCTTCCGGGGTATAGAGCGTTGACTGCAAGAACACCTTTTCACAAGACTTCATCGACCCTCACACTGTTGCAGTAAGCTCTCTCAAATCCTTCCCGAGTACCTCTACCAGCCGTCTCTGATCTACTTCTCCCTCTTCCAATCCTCCACCTGTCTCACCCTCCGGTGCATTCACGCCACTGTCGACTTGGTCCCCTTCTACCAGCTCTTTGATCACTTCTTTCTTAGCTGTAGCAAAAAAGTCTTCCTCCGTGATGAAACCTTCCGGTAATTTGTCGCCCAACTGTCGCTGTAGAACGTAGATTGTTGGAAATTCGAGCACGAGTCTATTGGTGAGTGCTGTGGCGAGGATTGAGTCTGATGAAATTTGAATGAGGACTGGGTATTTTGAGGGGAGAGACGGGTGGTGGAGGTAGAAAGCGACGCTTATTTGTGGTGCTGATTGGGTTGTTGTGAGGGCAGAGGCAGCTGCGATTGAGGCAGCTGTAATGTGTCTTGCTTGGTCCGTAGACTCTGAGTTGGATTCTGATTTCAAATGCGGTGGCTCCTTCTGATCAGGATTCGCGTGATCAAGTTTTGGTTTCTCCGGGTCCTGCTTCAATGGTGGAGGCATTCCCAACTCCTCCATCTGTCTACAGATCCGCTTTCTCTTTGCCTCATCTTCCCCTACATCTTCATCTCGTTTTCGCTTGCCATAGTGATCACTGCTAAGGTATACTAGGTGTCTGGCGTATGCCTCGCCTATAGGTTGCGACTCGGGGCACCGTCCTAATGTTTTGCGACCATCTGGTTGCACCCATTCGACACTCCAGACTAACTTTCTGTTCCTATTTCATACTTGGGTTAGTAAAAATTCTTTCTCCAACTAGGAAAACCACCATACTTCTTTGTACACGCCGTCTCATTCTGCTTCGCCCTTGTCATTCCCTTCGGTGCTTTTGCAACAATGACCCCGCACTTCTCCAGCGCGGTCTCTACATGTACCTCTCCCTTCTGCTTGTTCTTGTTCTTCCTGCGAGCTTCTTCAAGAACCACGCCTCTCGAACTGGCATCTCTCTCCGCATGATCGATTTCCCGCTCAATGCTTGTCAAATAATTATAATCGTGGTCGATACCCTTCGGTGTGGCGAGATCGGCTCTCTTGATGTACACTGATGGGTCTCGTACGCCGTTGCATTGGGCCCATTGCTTATGACGTTTTATGCAGGGGAGGGAACAGGTGAGGGTGAAGCAGCGGGGACATCGGTACTTGTGGGGTTTGACGTGGCTCGAACGATGGTCAGCTGGGCGCCCGTATATTTAAGGCCATGAGTACATACCAAATGCTGCAGAGCGAGCTTAGGAGCGGGTCCGCCATGGGTATGTATAGCAGGTGGTGTCCGCAATTTGTGTCTTTCTTTTCAATCTCAAGCCTTGGAGGGCAGTTCTACCCGGAGAAGGATTCACCCCCACACCCCTCGTTCGGCCACCCTGTAGGGCTAGGTACCTGGGAATCCTTACTCCGGGCTCTACTCGTAGCTCTATAGATCTCTTAGGGGGTAGGTGATTAATCACTACATTTTACGAACCACGCAAGTATGAACAAATGTTTTGGTACGAAAATCATAGCAATTAGTTATTGCTGCAACTTTGTACGCGGGGTCCTGATATCAAAACGGCTGTTTGTAGAGTTATAGTAGAGTGGCCGACTGAGGGGTGTGGCCGGTTAAGGGGTGAATCCTCTATTTTTTACTTATCCGGAGTTCACCTGTAAGATTAAACGATTGATAGTGGCGTTCGTGAGTGGTAACAGTGAACTATTCCTATACCGTATCTTTCTTCGTCATGGAGCCTAGAGTACTATGTCTAGGGCCTAGAAACCATCAGAAAAGCCGGAAGAAGACGCCCCAACCTGGTCCTAAACGACCTGCGAGGACCAAAACCTCCTGCACCAGCCCTTAATCAGGAATCTCAATTGCTCAGAAATATCCCTTACGGCGTGGCTTCATGGGATGAAACCCTCAATCGGGCGATTCTTTCAACGACATAAATGGTAAGGTATCAGTCTTGTGCGTGCCAAGGTATTTCGTCTCACCTGCATTATCCCATGGTTCGGTAGGGGCGCGAGGAGTTGGGGTTAATCGTCGCACCTAATTAAGCCAAGCTTAGTAGTGGCTACCCGAGTATCGCGATTAGCCGAGTGACGTATAAATACTATTTATTTCCTACTTTTATTACTAGCTAACTAACGCTTACGTTAAATATTTTAAAAAAAGTTATAAATCTTATTTTCTTTATCTTAACGGATTTAGGCGTCTCGTCTAATATTTTAAAACTTTTTCCTAACTATAGTATCGATTTTTATTAGTTATTTTTAAATTTATTTATCGGCCCGAGTAATCTTTATTCGTTTATTTAACTCCCTCTCTATATTTATATATTTTATATACTCGATAATAACCTAGTCCCCCTTCTAGTAAACTATATTAAATTATAATTTATATATAGTTTTCTCGATTTACGCCCTATTATTATCCTTAAGCTTTAGGGTTAATTAATATAATTATTATATTATAATAATACTACTCTTTATAGACTAAAGAATTAGTATAAATAAATATTTAATAAAGTTATATTTTTTAATACTTCTCTTTAATATATAACTATATTTAATTAAGTCTTTAATAGTATATAGAGTATATTAAATAAAAAGTAGTTTATTAATTTCTAATATTACTATCTAGGTCGTTTTTTATTAATATTCCGATAATATATTTAAAATACGGCGCGGATTATATAGGATAAAACTAGTTACCTATTAAATTAATATAATAGTTACTTTTTTAAATATATTTATCCAAATTTTCTAGAATAGAATTAGAAAATCCGCTTTGAATAAACTAGGCCTAGTTTAGTATATATACGTATTAAGAAATTTTTAGTAATAGTATTTAAAAGGTTAAAAATAACCGACGTCGAGTAATTAATTAAAATAAATAAAATAGGCTAGTAGCTAGAATAATCGAATATTATACTCTATAATATAATAGAAGAATTCCTATATTAAATAGGATCCGAATCTATTTATAATAAAAATTCTCTATCTATTCTTTTAGATTTTACGACTTTATTTCTTAAAATAATATAATTATACGAGTCTTAAAACGTCGCTTACATTACTAGAGTTATTAACGGCGAGTTTAGTAGCCTCTAGTAACTCATTATCGATTTATTTATATAAAATTAATTTTCTATTTAGAATAATAAACGGTACTATAAAAATTCCCTCGTTATTAATATATTTAGCGGCGGTAATATAATCTCTATTATTAAAGTTATTTATATATAGTTACTTCGTCGTATATATAGAGATAATTTAGTAGTCTTTTCTAACTCTAATTATAAAGTTTATTTTATTTATATTTTATATATCTTTATTCGTTACCCCGAGTTTAAAATATATATATTAGAAATATTTAAAGTATCTTAATATATCCTCTAGTTTATAAATATTCTTTCTATTTATTAAAAAAGATATTTATTTATATTTATATAATTTAGGATATTTTTTAATAAATTAAATAAATTAATATTAATTAACTTTTCTCTAGGATTTATTTTTTATAAAAATAAAATTTATATATTTTTAAAGTACCCCTAACTTTATTAATATATCGAATAAATTATATAATTTAATAAACTCGATAATTATAAATTTTTATATCGGTAAAGTAATAAGCTCGTATTTTATTTAAAAAGACGAAAAAGATATTTAAATCTATTTAACTTATATACTAACCCTAGAGATTAATTTAATACCGGAGTTACTAAATACGTATTTAATACCTCGATTTATTTTAAATAATTTTAAATAAATTAGAATAAATTAATCTAAATAGTACCGGTTTATAATTAGATATATATAGTTATAAATAAATTATATAGTCTATAATACCGCGCTAACTTAAGGGGGTATTATACGCGAATATAATCTTTATAAATTTTTATAATTTAAAATCTAAATTAAATTAGCGTAGTTATAACACTCTATATAATCTTAGCGAGCTACCCGGCGCTAGTAGAAAATCACGGATTTAAAATCTTAAATCCGAAGTTACTATTTTTAGGTTTTTTATTTAAATTTTTTTTTTTTTAAAATAATATTCTCTTTTTATTATTTTTCCGCCTAAAGTAGTAAAAAGCGTATTTAGCACCTCGACTTTCTTATATAATCTCCCGCTTTACCGATATAGGCCGGGGTAAAGATTATATTATTAGAGGTAAATATTTTCCTAGAGTAATTTATTTAAACTCGCCGCTATAGACGCCTAGAGGGAATATCGAAATCGCGTATAACCTAGGTAGTAGGGATATTAGGATTTTCGTTAATAAAGTTTATAGCGTTATCTATCCTTAACTTAATAACTGAATAAGATTAATCCATTATAGGGGGGGTAGTGATTTTCGTAAATTACCTTAGGGGGTGATATTTTAAAGATTTACGTCACTCGGCTAGTCGCGACACTCGGGTGGCCACTACTAAGCTTGGCTTAGTCAGGTGCGACGATTAGGTCAACGAGGCCGAGGGTCGCCGAACCATGGGATACTGCTATCCATCCTTCCTCCCTCCCCATCGGTTCCATTCCAGAGCCCAATCCTCCTCTCTCTCATCTCCGCCATGGCCCCAGCCCCTTCTCCCGCCCCAGGCGAAACCTCTCTCTCCGCACTCCTCGCTACACTAAAACTTACCCTCCACCCTGACACCTTCGTCTTCCTCACCTTCCCCCCTTCTTCCACAGCACCACCCAGCCTGCTCGTAGCTGCTCAAATGATCTTCCACGAAGCAGAAGGTACCACAGTAATCACCACTCTCGAAAGCGCCCAAGCACGTAGGTGCTTTTTGTCGATCCCGCTCCCCACCAATCGCATTTGTCCCCACAAACCTCATACTGACACCGCAGGTAATCCGAATAGATGAGATTACAAATTACACCTTCCCGTGCAGAATGATTACGTGTGAAGTGCATAGTTCGCTTGAAGCGGTGGGGTTCATGGCTATCCTCGCAGGACGGCTTGCGGAGAAGGGAATGGGCTGTAATCCTGTCAGTGGATTTTTCTATGATCATTTCTTCGTGCCGGTTCAGAAGGGGGAGGAGGCGGTGGGGGTGTTGAGGGAGCTGGCTAAGGAGCATGGAGGAGATAGGTAGAAGGAGTGGGGGAATGGATAAGGAAAGGGTAGGAAATTGACTTGATGATGAATATCGCTGCCATTCAGAATTATATATTCTATATATACACCTATATAAAGGACTACAAAAAGGTTTTCCCACTTCCACTTCTAGCTGCCAAGCTGAGCAGGGTGCCGCTCTAACCTGAGCCGAGCCTGAGCATCCCTGAGCAGGGCTGAGCACCGACTGAGTCGGCCTGAGCATGCCCTGAGCGCACCGGCTATAGCTGCTCACGTTGGTTTCTGTCAAGGCTGTTGCCTAACTATGCCTCCAATTGCTTAGACTCAGCCGCGCATCCCCAGCTGCCTAAAATCAAAGCTTCGTGAGTACACAGACTCCTCATGAAACTCCTCATCCTTTCGCGCGTACCGTATGAGGCCAGAACTGTTGGGTGAAGCAAGAAACTTCTCTGGCACTTCTCCCCTCGATTCGAAGCTTTGGATACGCAATGACATCGGATGCACAAACTTTAGCCAAACACGCGAAACAGAGTAATATCTTGAAACACCTTGACAGCTCTGCTATCTCTTCCCCCTCAATTCGGACTCCAGTCACTATATAACCCGGCTACTTTCGTGGAAAATGCTCTGTCCCAAGTGGATTGCCCTTCTCATCATAGCACACTCCACTGTAATGGTCACGTTTGTCGTTGTTACTTGCGTGATCGGCTTCCCTAGGTTCGCGATGTCTGTAAGTGAATTGCTGGTCAGATCAAAGGAAAAACACTTACCTCATGGCTATTTCCGTAGTGCCATCCGGCAGAGGTTTCTTCGCATTCTGTACAGCCTTGGCAAAGCCGTCTTTACTGGATTGCACGGCGACCGCTGGTCTTGTCCAGCTTTGGGTTACCGTTGCTGCGGAGAGCCTCACGGCTTGATTACCCTTTGTGACCGTCTTCTTCAAGTCTACTTTCTGGATGATTTTGTTACTTGACATGATGGGACGGAGCTTAGCCTCTGGAGCTTGAATCGACTGAGAGGATATTGTTTGCGTTTGGGTCCGCGTTCACAGCAAATGCAATACTAAGCAGTCATTGAAAGCCTTAACAACCGGATGAGCTTTAGAAAGTTGCAATGAATTAAGTCGAGTCAGTAGATAGGAGTGTTCAAAGGGATTCTTATACATGAAGTTACTACAACGTGCTCGAAAGGATGTAGCAAGAAGGTTCCCGAAATGGAGCAACGACCGTGCTGTGTTGGCTCTATGCTTCAAACTCATGAGCTCATATTAGTTAACAGCGCAGGCTTCTATGCAGTGATTATGCCGTGACTCAATTGTACAGGGATGAGTGTGACAACCTTGAACATTATTGTAAACGAATCAGCATGCTCTTATCGCGAATCCTACATCAAAGTGGGTATAGATTTGGTGCTTCTTATAGCGCAGCGGCAATACCGGCCCACTATTGGCGGCTTCTGCGATGGCTAGAAAGGACTGCAGTCAATCCTACTATTCTTGAGCTTTTTCCCGTCACAGCGTTCAGCTTCTGCTGGCCTAGATCGATTCCCAAGAGTGTTGTGGGACAAAAAATCTAGCTCATTGCAGGCAAGTACGTCCTGATTATTGATAGGTACGTTCGATAAGTGTCATGGGCAGCTTATGACTCATTTGAATCTGCTATGCACTCTGTAAGCCACGTATCTTGCAGCAGCGCCTTGGCGGACGGTCTGTCTCTTGGGTCTAGGTGCATTAGCTTGCTGATGAACTCCCGATCCTCCTTCGCGATTTCCTGAGAAGAAGCCATCTCGAAAGGCGTTCGCTTTTCTACCGATTCAGTGATAATTGCAAGCGTATCAAGTCTATCATCGTCCGCAAGGCTTGTATAGCTTAGCGGAAAAGGTCCAAAACATTCATCTTGCCGTCGTAACACCTCTACAGGATATACCGAGTCTGTCGGATCGATATTGGAGGGCTTAAAAATATGCCAATTCTCTCCCCATATCAGACTTATAAGCTTTACAGAGTTAGTAGACGGAAACCATCTATCACTATCGCGAGGGGGGACCTTGCCGTAGCTCCCAAAGACCAAATATCTGTGGGTGGACCCCAGATAAGGTTAAGCATCGCTTCAGGACTTCGAAAGATAGTGGCCCCAATAATATGCTCTTCGACGACGGAATCAACGTGTGTGCTATCTCCGCAGTCCGCCAGTTTGATATCGCGGAAGCGATTTCCACTTTCACCATAATTGACCAGAATATTATCAGGTTTGACATCTGTCATCAGGTGTCAGGTGTTGTATAATGATATATTATAGCCATGGCTTTTTACGTACCCGTATGGACGATTCCCTCTTCGTGCAAAGCTGCTAGAGCTTGTAAGACAGCCTTTGTAACGCACTTGACTTCTGAAGATTGAAGTTTTTTTGTCGCCGATTCAATCAACAGATTACTATCAAGATGTTCCAAAACTAGTAAGGGAGGATCTTGAACTTCGTCAATTAGGCGGCGAAGAGATGATATAGTCTGGAAACGCTTGAGGATATCACGCTCGTTACGGAAGAGAAAGTCTGGTGCGGTTTTGACAATAACATCCTGTTTCGTCTTTTTATTACTGCAACAAGTTAGAAGAGCGAACCAACTGGTGTAATAAATAAGAGTCCTTACACAGCCCGCCATATGTTTCGGTGTAGCTGCTTCGAAATAAGATAACTACCATGAGTGCCATTCGCTTGACTACCAATTTGTACGGTTAAAGTAGAGGTCATCCTTCGGAATACCTTCATCACATAGTACAAAAAGAGGCCTGAGTTGCGCGGCGGCTTTATGGGGCAGGTGGCCTCGTTTTCGATCGCTACTGGTTAAGCCCAGCAGTGGTTACCACTCTAAAAGTAGAACGATGTGTTTCAGGTGGGTGGCGGATGATCTCGATGACTCATGGACCAATTAAGTTACTGTCGTAGCCCCAGGATTGTGCCGCCGCCAAGGCTTCATTAGGAGACTAGGTCAGCTGCAAGGGTAGGTAAAGAGATGACGGCCACTGTATACGAAGGATTCTAGTATGGGCCAAATGCTAACTACTCTGAAACAGACCGAGTACGACGACCCGGTAATCACACCTAATGAGAGAGCCGTCGCCGATTTAGTTATCTAACGCTAAGTCACTCAACCCCTAGGCGCGTAAATAAAGCGCCCTCGTATCTCGATATTTTATTTCTCTAGCACTAACCTCGGCGCTAATATAACCTCGATCTACTTCGTTATCCTTCTCTTCCACTAGATATACCCCCTAGATATAAACTTGCGACTTAAGGAAAATATACGAAAAATTTACTTTTCTTTTTCTTTTCCCTAACCGCCTATACTAACAACTTTAAAAAAAATTCTATAAATATATAGAAAGACCGTAAATCTACTTCTCTTTTAAAGAATATTAATCCGCGAGAATTATACTCTTCTACTATAGTAGCTACTAACTCTACTCTATTCGAAATATTTTAAAAACTTTCTAAAACTTCCTAAAAGTTAATCGACTACTCGCGGAAAATATAAAAGCGAAAATTTATTATTAAAAATAAATACTCGTAAAAGCGATTATAGAAAAATCTATTATTTATATTAATCCCCGTTACGGTCTTTTAAAATTTAGTCGGTATCTAGTAAATTAAAAGAAAGAAACGACTATATAATTTTAAAGAAAAATATTTATATAAATAATACCGAGGGTCTATATCGATAAAGCGGGAGACTATATAAACTTTTTCTAAATAATATATTTATATATTTCGCTATTTATAACTCCGAGTAGATTTATTAAATATCTCGTTATTATTTATTAATAAATTGTGTACTAAACTAGTTTGAATTTATACTCGAATTAGTTAATTATTTAATTTATATAGTTTAAGTTATAAGTCAAATATAATATATAATAATATTAATCGCGTATTTACTCGCGTATTTATATAATTAATTTATTAATTTATTAATTTATTAACTATATTTATTATTTGTAATATTTAATAAATATTTTTATATAATTTTATAAATTTAAATATATTATATATAAAGATTTATTTAATTTTTAAACTCGAATAATTAAAGTTTATATTATTTAATTTATAATTTTATTTTATCGAAATAAGATTATATTTCTTTATTCTATTTCCGTTACTCTTTTTAAGATATAATTTTTATAATAATAATTATATCGATATAAATTTTATTATATTTAAATATTATATAAATATATATTAATAAATCTTAATTTTTTTTATTAAAACTTGAGTTACCTCCTACGCGGATAGAGCTAGTAGTATTAAATTACGGATAGAGATACTAGTGTCTTATTAATAAATTTAATAAATTAGAGATCTAGGTAAATAACTTTTAATAAATTTAATAACTCTAGGTTAATTTTAATAAAATCAATAACTTTAATAATTTATATATATTATTAATATATTAATAATAGTTTAACTCTATTATAGAGCTAAAATAAATAAAATTCTATAATCGATATTATTAACGGTAGCGATCTTTAGTAATAACAATTAACGCTAGCGACCTACCGGGCCTAGAATAATAAATTTTAATAAAAGTTCTCGCGGTATTAAGAGACTGGATTAGTATCTAGAAATTTATTAAATTAACGGCTAGGTTTATTAAACTATGACCTAGTTATAATATAGGAGTAGGTTAAAATAAAAGATAAAAAACGAAAACTAGGGTAGAGCCAGCTACTATTTAAATAAAAATTAATATACGGAGTATTTATTTATTTCTTATCCCGATTATATTAAAATAAAAATAAAGAAACTAGTTTAAACGTAAATTAAATCTAAAATAAATTAAACTAGATTAAGGTAAGTAAAGTTATATTATAATAATAACCCCTTCTTTAAGATCGAGCTCTTATAAAATAAATAAAGAATTAATTCGATTAATTAAATTTCGTAACCTTAACTCTTATTTAAAGTTACGAAATAATTAAAATAAAAGCGCGTCGGAGTATTCGAGTTATCGATAATAATAGATAAAGGATAGGACGGGGAAAAAACGGCGGTATACGAATAAAACTAGGCGTTAGCGTTATTATCTATAAATAATAATAACGGGGCTAGGCTATAGGGTACTATTTATTTATATAATAATATAAAATATCGGTCGAAGCCGATACGGAATAATAACCGAGGGGATAATAACGGATAAAGAATAAACTATAATATAGGCGGGGGTTAATTTCTTAAAAATCGGACTAAAATAAAGATAATAAAGATTCTTTATATTAATACCTCTAAATAATATATAATAATTCGTAGAGGCTAGCGGCGTTAGGATTCGAGATATAATATTTATTAATAAATTATTAATAACGAGTAAAGTAATAAAAGAGTTTTTATATAACAACGTAATTTTCTTAATTAACGTAATATTTTAATAAAGGTAGACTATAACGGCGATTATATTTAGAATTTAAAATACTATTAACGTATTACTCTTATTAATTATCTTCGGTAATTATAAATTTTTAAATAAACTAGATTTATCTAGGTAAAGAGTCATTAACTATTAATTATAATAAACTAATATAAAAGACGGGGTAAACTTTTATTAAATACGGAAAATCTAATTAAATTATAAAAGAATTATTAAAAACTTTAGAGACTCGGAAGGGGTTAATATTATAATCGTCGAGTTTAATTAAAAAACGTATAGTATTTAGATTCTTAATATTTAACCATATTTAATCGTCTACTAAATATATTAAATATAGGCGCCTTCGTTAGTTAACCGAGGATTTAAAGATAATTTAGGCGATAAATATTTTATCGCGGAGATAATTATTTAAAATTTTTATTTATATTACGAATTTATCGGTAACGATTAAATAAATATATATTTAGGCGGTAAAGTTTTAAGGTAAAGACTCGATAGGCTCGAAATTAATATATAAATATTAATTATAATTAGTTAAAAAAGGCGAGGCTAGAGTATTAAAAAAATTAGTATTATTATTAAAAAACTCCGCTTTAGGGAGTTATTTCACCTAATTATCTTATATATAATTAATATATATATAGAGGTAGTATTTTATTATAATATTAAATTACTCGGTTTAGTTATAAGTTTAAGGATAATACTTAATAGATATATATTAATCGATTTTAAAACGCTTATATAAGGCCTTCTAGAACTCCGATATAAATTAAAATCCTCGATTTAAAATAAAAATATCTAGTAATTTATAAAGCTATTATATATTCTAATAAAAAGTATTATAAACTTCGTCTATTTTTATCGATATAGTTAATACTAGGTACCGTATCTTAATTAAGCGGTTTACGAAAATTAGAATATACCGATAAATAATTCCTATAAAGGTATAAAACGATAAGGGATTTATATAGTTTATCGAGATATCTCTTTAATATCGTTACGGGGGCGGTAATAGGCGTAGTTATTTTTAAATATACTAGCGGGAAGATTTAGTTCTTCGGTATATATAATAATTCCTAACGAATTATTAGATAATAATATAGACGTTAGGCCACTAATAGGCCCGATTAATTAATTCGTAATATTTCGTACGACCTAGGTAATTATTTATAATATTATTATAAACTAACTAAATTAGACGAAGGCGTAATTTATTAAAATTCGGAATATATCTTTTTCCTCGGAAGTAACGAACTCTATCCTTATCTTCGTATTTAGCGAGGGGAATTCCGTTATAATAATATATTCTAGAATATAATATTTCTAGGACTCTAAAGGCGAATCGATTAATTTAACTAATTATATTTTATAACTAATAAATCGGGGTATTATATAAGTCTTTATTTAAATTAATAAATTAATCTTTATTAAATTTAAGCTCGTAAGATATAAGCGGGGTTTATAATTCCGGATTAATATTTATATCGAGGTTTATAACGATTATATAAATTAATATAAAGTATAACTAGAAGAGCTGGATAAGAATTTCTTAATTCGTTATTAATATAATTAAAGTAATTAGGACTAAGGTTAAAATCGCTATATTTAATAATATATTATAAATATAGTCCTCGAGGACTTCTAGGGTTAGGTTTTTTCTTTTTAATATTATTTAATATTAATATTAATATCTAGGGTTTAATTTATCCTCCTCTTTAAAGAAATCTCTTAACCGATATATTAATATATTAAATTTACTACCTTCTTTATTAGGTTAATAAATAATCTTATAATTAAAACGGGATAAAAACTCGTTCTATTTTATTTAACGACGAGATAATATTTTAAATAAAATAAAATATTTAAAAACTTTATAATCCGATATTACCTCGATAAAGAGAGTAGATCCCTCTAGTTTAAACTATTATTCCTCGAATATACGGACGATTACTATAAACTCTTTATTATAGATTTTATAATTATACTCGGTAAGGTTATACTTCTTTAAAAAATAAGTAATAAGACGAAGAATATTTTAATTATTATACTAGGATAGGACCCCCCTAAATATATAATTAAACGTATTTATTTCTATTATAATTTTACGGTTAGGGTCGAAATAAATTAAAATAATATCGGAGGTAAAAACCTTCTTTAAGGTATTAAAACTTATTTAATATTAAATACTTTACTCGAAGATAATATCTTTTTTAATTAAGATTATAAATAATATAACGAGTTTATTAAACCTATAAATAAAATACCGATAAAAGTTAACGAATCTTAGGAAATTTTAAATATCTTTAATATTAATTAATTATAACTAATTTAGGATTGAATCGATTTTCTTTAAATTTATTTTAATCCCTTTAATAATAATAATTAATCCTAGATATATAACTTCTTTAATATAAAAATTATATTTAATAATATTTATTTAAAGCCCCGCCTCGCGGAGCTTCTAAAGGATATATTTAATATAAATTTTATACTCTTCTTTAATATCGCTATAGATTAGAATATCGTCGAGGTATATAATATAAATACGCTTCGGATTAGCGTGGGGATCCCTAGAGGGAATACTAGTATAGGGTAAAATAAAGTAAAGCGTAGAATAAAAATCGCGGTTCGATCTCTACTCTAAACTAGGGTAAGGTAGAGTAAAGATCCTTTAAAAATCCCTACTACGTTAAGACGGATTTCTAATAATTATTCTAATAACGCTACTACCCCTATAGATATACGTATTTATAGTATATACTCATGGCTACTACTACCTCTATAGATATACGTATTTATAGCTATTACTACCTTTATAGATATATATACTTATAACTACTACTACCTCTATAGATATATATACTCATGGCTACTACTACCTCTATAGATATACGTACTCATGACTACTACTACCTCTATAGATATACGTACTCATGACTACTACTACCTCTATAGATATACGTATTTATAGCTACTACTATCTCTATAGATATATATACTCATGGCTACTACTACTTTTATAGATATATATACTCATGACTACTACTACCCCTATAGATATATATATTCATGACTACTACTACTTTTATAGATATATATACTCATAACTACTACTACCTCTATAGATATATATACTCATGACTACTATTACCTCTATAGATATATATACTCATAACTATTACTACCCCTATAGATATATATATTTATAGCGCGTACTTATAGTTACTACTACTTTTATAAATATATATACTCATAACTACTACTACCCCCATTATAGATTAATAATAAAATATATTATAAATTATATTATAGAGAGACGATTATTATAATAATTATTATAATTAATATTTATTATTATTCTTTACTCTTTATCTTTTAACCGATTTTAAATCGAAATATTCTTTAGAATAAAATATTAAATTTAAGGGAAAATACTAATATTAAAACGTATTAATAAATATTTAAAAAGGGTTAGTTTTAAATTTAAAATTAAACTATTATTTAAGCGTCCCCTTAATTTTAAAATAAACGAATTAAACTATATCTTTAATAAAACTTTCGGTTATATTTAACTTTAGGCTAATAATAGTCTTAATTTTAATATTAACTTAAATAATTATTAGGTCCGAGCGTTTATTTCATGAGTACGTATATCTATGGGGGCAGTAGTAGCCATGAGTGCGTATATCTATAGGGGCAGTAGCAGCTATGAGTGCGCATATCTATAGAGGTAGTAGTAGCCATGAGTGCGCATATCTATGGGGGCAGCAGCAGCCATAAGTGCGTATATCTATGGGGGCAGTAGTAGCCATGAGTGCGCGCCATAAGTGCGCATATCTATGGGGGCAGCAGCAGCAGCAGCAGCCATGAGTGCGCATATCTATAGGGGTAGTAGTAGCCATGAGTGCGCATATCTATGGGGGCAGCAGCAGCCATAAGTGCGCGCATATCTATGGGGGCAGTAGTAGCCATGAGTGCGCGCATCTATGGGGGCAGCAGCAGCCATGAGTGCGCATATCTATGGGGGCAGTAGTAGCCATGAGTGCGCGCCATGAGTGCGCATATCTATGGGGGCAGTAGTAGCCATG